>Ga0209394_1000027_pt1 | contig 136325 bp, 138 predicted proteins | sample JNZ201metaG_FD_184122 | JGI IMG/M metagenome (GOLD analysis project Ga0209394, IMG submission 184122) | Hot spring microbial communities from Jinze hot spring, China to study Microbial Dark Matter (Phase II) - JNZ 20120812A (SPAdes) (version 3) ...
GGGGTTGGCGGGGGAGGGGTTGGTGCCGGTCTGGTTAAGTAGTAGTAACCGGTTCCAGCCACGATAGCAACTACGACTACGCCGCCTGCTATTGCCAAAAAAGTCCTTCTAGTAACCAATTTTTCACCTTCACCTTTAAGATAAGGTTTGCATATAAGTTTTATAAGTTTTTTATAAATTTTACGCTACCCTCGTGGTATTTGTAACAGTCCATCACCTCCTGATTATTGTGTTTATTATGTTTGGTATTGTTGTGTATGATTTTATCCGGTTTAATGTTGTTCGTTTTGTGCTTCTATGCTTGAAGCTGTGGAGCCTTTTTAGTCTATGTTTTAATGATCTGAATGTTTGTTCTATTGTGTTTCTAATTCCGAAGGTTACGTGTTGATGCTTTGCTTTAACTCATTCTAACGCGTTATACCATGGTCCTTCGTCGTGTACGCACTCAACGTTGAAGCCTAGCTTACCCATAATCCTTAATACGTCTATGGACGTTCTACTATCTAGGCTTACGTAAACCTCTATAACTCGTTTAGAGTATAAGTCTACAACGTACCATATAAATATCCTCCTATTAATGAATTTGAAGCCTGTTTCATCTATTGCTACGAGCTTAACCTTAAGCTTGAAAGAAGCCTTAGATAAAGAATGCTAATAACGACATAAACTCGTAAAGGAAAATCTATGCCTAGATGAAGCAGCCCTATAAGATAAACCCAAGTAGTAATCTATTAATGCTTCAACCATACTTATAGAAGAGTTATAATCACCGTACGGCTTAACCAAAGGTAGAATACCTAGTAAAACTCGATCCAAGCGAAGGCACCTTAAGGGCTCCTTCGATGATATAAATAGTTTTTAAAAGTTAAATATAAATGCTTTCAAGGCGGTTTTTGTCCGATCATTATGAGTGAAGCGTTGAGAAGGGTTTTGGATTATTGCTATAGGAATAGCCCTTTTTACAGGAAGAAGTTTGACGAGGCCGGGGTTAAGCCTTCAGATGTACGTAGCATAGACGACTTCCTTAAGAAGGTTCCCTTTAGCAGTAAGAAGGAGGTTCTTGAAAGCCAGTATAGTAAGCCTCCTTTCGGCGATTTTTTAGCAGTTGAAGCGCGAAGGATTAGGAGGGTTTACGTATCCCCTGGTCCTCTCTACGAGCCTTATACTGAGAAGGATCTCGTTGATACTAGGAGGGTTCACGCGGAGATGTTATCGAGTATAGGTGTTAGGCCTGGTGATGTAGCGCAGGTTACCGCGAGCTATAACATGATGCCTGGGGCTTGGTATCTTCACGACGGGCTTGAAGAGTTAGGATGCACGGTTATTCCAGCCGGTCCGGGTGAGAGTAGGATGCAGGTTACTATTATGAGGAGCTTCGGAACCACGGTTTACCTAGGGGCTCCTAGCTTTTTAGCTAGGATTTACGATGTATGCCGAGAGCTCGGAGTGGAGCCTAGGAAGGACTTAAAGCTACGTATAGGGTTTTCATCCTTTGAGCCTTTAACGCCGACCCTTAGACGGGATCTCGAGGAGAAGTTCGGCGTGGAGCTTTTTAACGCTTACGGGATAGGCGAGCTGGGATGGTTTGCTTGCGAATGTAAGCAACATGACGGTATGCATGTTTTAGGCGACCACTTCCTCGTCGAAATAATAGACCCAGAAACCCTTGAACCGGTAGGCTTAGGGGAGGAGGGTGAAATCGTGGTTACGCCTCTATTTAGGGAGGCCATGCCCCTCGTAAGGTATAGGACCGGAGATCTATCGTCGTTCGCTAGGGAGCCGTGTCCCTGCGGTATTTCTTGGCCTAAGCTTACCGGTATCTACGGGAGGGTTGATATGGCCACTAAGGTTAAAGGCGTATTAATTCACGCTTGGCAGGTTCAAAAGGTTTTAGCGGCCCACCCGGAGCTAGGTAGGTTTCAAATAGTTGTTGATAGGCCTGCTAGGATAGATGTAGCTAAAATACTGATCGAGGTAGCCCCAGATAAAGTGGGGTCCGAGGAGCTTAAAAGGAGGCTTTATAGCGAGCTTAAGGATGCAACCCACGTGGACTTTGATGTGGAGCTCGTAGTTGAAGGCACGATACCTAAGGACGCGAAAACGTTAGAAGATAGGAGGAAGATCTGGAGGTAAGCCTGATACTCGGTTAAGCCTTTATTTACGTTGATCTCGAGGTTTCAAGGTTAATATTTAAACCTTGAGGGGTTTAATGGTATCTTCTACGTTATGTTAAGAGGCGGATTTGAGGGGTACGAGACGACTTAATACTTCGCTAGCGGCGCTATAGGGATCTACTTCTCCTATCGCGGTTTTCTGGACTAGATCCTTAAACTCTTTAAGCTCCTTAGCTTTGCTTATTACTCGTTTTTCTAGCTCATCGATCATGGCTTCAACTATCTCCGCTTCGCTCTTAAGCACCAGCTTTCGATGGAGGTCTCGGGACCGCACTAAGTGCTGCATATGTTTCTCGATGTAATCCACGAGCTCTGATACTCCTTCACCGGTCGTAGCCACCGTTTTCACTACAGGGGTCTTCCAAGCCTGTTCCCCGCGGCTTATAGCTGTAAGGGCTAAGCTTTCCTCGAGGATCATGACGGTTGCGTCTGCGCCGTCTAGATCGGCCTTGTTAACTACGAATATGTCGGCTATCTCCTGAAGCCCGGCTTTTATCGCTTGGATTTCATCACCCATCTTAGGCATTAACACCACTAGGATCGTATGCGCGTACTTAACCACGTCAAACTGGGTTTGCCCAATGCCGACCGTCTCAACTATTACTACGTCTTTACCTGAGGCGTCTAACACCTTAATGACGTTATTCGTCGACCTAGCTAAACCTCCTAAGCTTCCCCTGCTAGCCATACTCCTAATGAAGACGCCGGGGTCTAATGCGTGCTCCTGCATACGAATCCTATTACCCATTAACGCGCCGCCGGTGAAGGGGCTTGAAGGGTCGACAGCTACAACGCCTACAGTCTTCCCACGCCTTCTATACTCGCGTATTAACTTATCGACGAGGCAGCTTTTACCTACGCCTGGAGGACCTGTTACGCCTATTACGTGGGCGCGTCCCGCATGTTTATGGAGTACGCTTAACGCCTCCTTAGCTTGCGGAGCGTCGTTCTCCACTAGCGTTATTAGCTTAGCTATAGCTTTACGATCACCCTTAAGTACGCCGTTAACTAGCTCCACTTCCTTCCCCCTCTACATGAAGGGGGTCAGCCTTAAATAGGTTATCGTAACTCGTTTAACGCTACGCCGAATTCCGGCTTCTTCGATAAACGCTTCATCCTCCTCTTTTAGCTAAGTACTCGGGTCTTTCGAAGCTGTGGCGGAAAGAGTGAAGGACCGCTTCGATGCGGTAACGATGATCGTAGGCTCCCTTGAAGGATTGAACGTGGAAGGATTTTAGAAGACAATTAAACCCCGTGTAATCAAGTAAGGTTTAATAGGCTAAGCCTCCTCCCTTAGAAGGGAGGGTTTACTTTGAGTGAGAAGGAACTCCTTGAAAGGGAGAAGAAGGAAAGGGAGATGGCTAAGGCCGGTGGAGAACGTAAGCCAGCCTTCTACACGTTGTCAGGCATCCCTATTAAACGATTGTACACCCCTGAGGACGTTAAGGGGTTAAACTACGAAGTTCACTTAGGTGAACCAGGTAAGTACCCCTTTACAAGGGGTATCTACCCGACCATGTATAGGGGGCGGATCTGGACCATAAGGATGTTTTCCGGTTACGGTAGCCCTGAGGAGACTAATCGGCGGTGGAAGGAGCTTATTAAGCATGGTGAGACGGGGTTAAGTACCGCGTTCGACTATCCAACGTTGAACGGCTACGATTCCGATCATCCATTAGCGAGGGGCGAGGTTGGAAGGGCTGGGGTAGCGGTTTCCTGCCTCCCAGATATGGAGAGGTTGTTTGAAGGTATACCTATAGGGTCTGTTACTACGTCCTTTACGATTAACGCTCCAGCCATATGTATCTTATCGATGTACTTCGCCACGGCGCTTAAGCAAGGAGTACCTCTAACCCAGGTCGGCGGTACTACGCAGAACGATATGTTGAAGGAGTTTATAGCTCAAAAATCCTACAGGTTTCCGCCTGAGCCTTCGCTCTTTATAAACGTTGACATCGTTAAGTTCTGCACTGAGCATGCTCCACTCTGGCACCCTATAAGTATTAGCGGCTACCATATAAGGGAGGCTGGAGCAACGGCTATTCAGGAGCTTGCTTGGACCTTGGCTGACGGTATGACCTTCGTCGAGAAGGGCGTAGAAATGGGGCTTGACGTGGATAGCTTTGCTCCTAGGCTTTCCTTCTTCTTCTGCTGCCACGTCGACTTCTTCGAGGAGATAGCTAAGTTTAGGGCCGCTAGGAGGATGTGGGCTAAGATAATGAAGGATAGGTTTAACGCTAAAGATCCGAGGTCTTGGTGTTTACGCTTCCATACTCAAACGGCGGGGCAATCCTTAACCTATCAGTACCCGGAGCTTAACATAGCTAGAACCGCTATAGAAGCGTTAGCGGCCGTCTTAGGTGGTACTAACTCGCTACATACTAATTCTTACGATGAAGCTATATGCCTACCGACTGAGAAAGCAGCTCAAATAGCCACCTTAACCCAGAGGTTTATAGCTCATGAAACCGGTGTAGCTAGCGTCGTAGACCCCTTAGGCGGCTCCTACTACGTTGAATGGTTAACTAACGAGGTTGAAGCGCGCGCATGGGAGGAAATAGAGCGTATCGAGAAGCAGGGAGGAGTCCTTAAGTGTATAGAGAATGGCTACTACCTACGCGAACTAGCTAGGACGGCTAACGAGTATAGGAGGAAGATTGAAAGCGGCGAAATAGAGGTTGTAGGTGTAAACTGCTTTGCCCCTCCGGACTTGAAGTATGACTTTAAACCGTTGAAGATACCTTTAGAGCTGGAGGAACAGAGAAAGGAGTTCCTATCCAGGTTAAGGGAGAGACGTAACAACTCGGAGGTTAAAGCGGTCCTTAACAAGCTACGGAGAGCCGCTGAAGATAGGGAGCACCTATTTCCATTGGTGCTTAAAGCGGTACAAGTGCATGCTACGCTTGGAGAGATAATGCAGACCTTCGAAGACGTCTATGGAAGGTATAAGGAGCAACCAGTGTTTTAAGCGCGCGTTAAGGGGACAGAGAGCTTGAACGGAGAGCGGAAGATACGCGTTTTAATAGCTAAGCCCGGGTTAAATGGGCATGATAGAGGGGCTAAGGTAGTAGCTCGAGGTCTCGCCGAGGAGGGGATGGAGGTCATATACCTAGGGCTTTGGAATACCCCTGAGCAGATAGTTGAAGCCGCGGTACAGGAGGATGTAGACGTAGTAGGGTTAAGCATACTTTCAGGGGCGCACGACGTACTCGCTCCCGCAGTTAGGAAGCTACTGGATGAGAAGGGCTTAAAGGATGTATTGCTACTAGTCGGAGGGACCATACCGTTGGAGGATGTGGAGTTCTTGAAGAAGAACGGCGTCGCCGAGGTCTTCGTACCTGGTACGCCGATAAAGGCCATCAGCGAGTTCATAAGAAAGAACGTAAAACCCAGACGGTAACTTAAGACTTGGTTTAACAGCTTTAACCCTACGGATTTAACGATTAACAATGAATCCTAGCTTACGCCCCTGAGGTCGTAGCGGCGTAAAGTTTTAACGTTGAAGTTAAGCTATAAGTAGCGGAGGCCTACCTATAACCGTACTTTTCGAAGTATACGAAGTCTTTAAGCTCCTTCCTTTTAGGGGGTTCCTTAGGGGTTTCTAAGGGGTAGCCTAAGGGCATTAACTCCACTACGCTAACCCCGGGCGGTACCCCAAGGATTTCTGCTGCCTTTTTCGCATCGAAGGCGCCGACGTGAAGTGTACCTAAGCCGAGGCTATGAGCTGCGAGGGTGAGGTTTTGAAGGGCTAACGCTACGTCGAACATGAAGAAGTCGCCTTTATCCGTTACGGGTTTTCCGCCTTTAAACCCTGAAACACCGAGTTTAGCGCATGCAACAATAACTACCGGGGCGTTCTTAACGGCGTCAATGCCCGGGTTCCGAGGCGTTAAGGTTTCGGCGAGCTTTGCCTTGGTTTCAGGGTTTCTAACAATTATGAACTCCCAGCATTGAGTATTAGCCCATGAAGGAGCCCATCGAGCCGCTTCTAGCACCGTCCATAGCTTTCCCTCTTCAACTGGGTCGGGTTTAAAGCGTCGAATAGACCTACGGGTCTTTATAGCTTCAATCACGTCCATACCTAGACCTCCTTAGGGAGGAGCTACCTTATTATTAAAGGTTTACGGTGGCCTTAGTACTCAATACCCATCCTAGCGGTAATCCCCTTCTCTTTATATGGGTGCTTAACCTCCTCGAATAAGGTAACTAAGTCTGCCGCGTCAAGTAGCTCTTTAGGCGCATACCTTCCGGTTAGTACTAACTCTACGTTGGAGGGTTTATCCTTAATCAGCCTTAAAACTTCGTTTACGCTTAGTAGCCCCCATCCCACCGCTATATTAACTTCGTCTAGGATAACCACGTCGTACTTCCCGCTCTTAATGACCTCTTCAGCGTGCTTTAACGCTTCCTTGGCAAGCTTCACGTCCAACTCGTTTACATCACTCCTGGTTATGCATTCCTTACGCCCGAACTGAACGATCATGAAGTCGGGCGTTAACCTACGGACGCCTTCAACCTCGCCGTAGTTCCAGTTCTTCATAAACTGGACCATGTAGACCTTGAGGCCGTGTCCCACAGCCCTTAACCCTAACCCTAAGGCAGCGGTAGTCTTACCCTTACCGTTCCCAGTATAAACCTGAACTAACCCTTTACTGAGCTTACCGCTCATCTTTAAGCACCTAGGGTGAAGCAACCATTTTCAAACCTTTAAAGCTAACTACTCTCCTCATAAGCTTCTTCGGCGAGGTGGAATGCTGAAGCCTTATGCTTTTTTAGTACGTTTAACGTCGTGGTACGCGTTTTACCGCGTGATATAGGCGCTTTTAAGCTCTCCACGGCTTCAGCCGTGGGGTTCTCGCTTTTTCGGGTCTAAGCCTTCATCATGCCGGGTTCAGGGCTATGTAAGGGGCTTGTATAGGTTGGGCCTCCTATCCTTCATTCTTTCACGCCTACTTTTACGGGTGAGTTCAAGGTCTAGGTCCGCTACGATCGCGGATGGAGTTTCACCTGCTTCAGCGATGAGCTTAACATGGAAGACGCTGTCAGCTTGGACTTGGAAGCCGGTGATACAGCTATGGCCAAGCCAGGTAGGCGGCTTCACGATGTTAACCCCGACAGTGTAAACCCTATTCTCTAACGCCCTAGCCTTAAGGTATAGCTGCCACGATTCCCAAGCATTACTCGTTATACGTGAAGGGTTTAAAACTACGTCGACGTCCTTAAGCGCCATAATCCTTACCACCTCGGGGAAGACGAGGTCGTAGCATACGGCTATGCCCAGCTTAAACCCTTTAAGCTCAAAGACCTCCACGGCTTCAGCCGGTTCCACTATCCCTCTTTCATCTTTAAAGGGGTGCATCTTATCCTGGTAGCCCATTAAACCCTTAGGCCCTATAATAGGGCTTCTAATCCTTAGCGAGCCTTTAAAAACGGTGTGTAAAGCCCCGGGAACCACGTAAACGTTGTATTCGGAGGCGAGCTCCGTGAAGGCTTTAACCGCCGCTTCGTAACCTTCCTTAAGTAAAGCTAAATTCCTCCTAGGCTCTGGGAAAAGCCAGCTTTCAGGTAGGCAGATTAGCGTTGCACCATCGTTAACCGCGTTCCTCGTCAACGTTAAAGCCTCCTGAAGCCCCTCGCTAATTGAATGCTTAGGCTCCACCTGTACGGCTGCAACCCTTAGCTTCAACGCTTAACCCAGCCCGAGAGGATAGCGAAAAATTCTGGTCGACTCGGCTAAAAAGGTTGCTTAACCGGTTAAGCCTTGGATTCCTTCACGCATGATGCTTACGGCTATAGCCGCTGTTAGTAAGCCCATTATCCTCGTTATCGCCTTCGACCCGTTCCTACCGAGGAGCTTGAAAAAGCTCTCGGATTCAGCTAGGATTATGTAGGCGAGGGCTACGTTAATGCCGACGGTTAATAATACGTGGAGAAGGCCGTAGAGGCTCATTATGTACATCGTGGTACTTATGCTTCCAGGCCCTGCTAGGAGGGGTGTAGCTAACGGAACTACGGCTATGTCTTCCGCTTCCACCCTTCTAATGAGTTTTTCTAGGCGGCCAAGAACCATTTCTACTGATAGTATGAAGAGTACGATGCCAGCGGCTACCCTGAAATCGTTAATGGTTATTCTTAGCAGTTTAAAAATGTAGTCGCCTAAAAGAGCGAAGAAAATTAGAATTCCGCCCGCCGTTAAAGCTGAGGCTTTAGCTATCGATCTACGCCCACTAACCCCTTTCCTCTCGGTTAAAGCGTAGAATATGGGGACGTTACCGAGCGGATCAAAGATTATGAAGAGCATGAAGAACGAGTGGAGAAGGCTGGCTAAGTCGATCATGGTGCTTCACACGCTCCTTAAGGGTTAAGTGGTGAAAGTACGAAACCTTTTAAGTGTCAACCTGCTTTTAAGCTGTAAGGCCGTTAAAGGAGGATTTAGTATCCACTGGTGCTGGATTGTTTTAGCTGCGGGTTTCTACACGGTCTTTATGGCTTACGGGATTAGGTTTAGCTACGGCATACTGCTACCGGCAATGATAAGGGAGTTAGGGATTACGACGACGGAGGCCGGGTTAATTTATAGTGGGTATTTTCTTGCTTACGCGTTTTTCGCGCCTATCGTAGGTACGTTAACGGATAGGGTAGGAGGGAGACGCGTAGTAGCCCTGTTCTGCGTAGTACTTGGTGTTGGCGCGTTAATGATGGGGCTTATTAACCGGTGGCAAACCGGTTTTACCTCGGCACTAATAATGGGGGTTGGAGCCTCGGCTACTTGGACTCCGATCGTAGCCCTCGTATCGAAGTGGTTCGGGGTGAAACGGAGGGGGAGGGCGTTAGGGATACTTACTTCAGGTTATGGGTGGGGCTTCGGCGTTATGGGGATACTTATCCCCCTAATAGTAGCTAGCTACGGTTGGCGTTACTGTTGGTATAGCCTAGCCCTCATGGCTTTATCGGCGGCACTAATTAACGCACTCCTCCTAAGAAGTAAGCCTGAAGAGTTGGGGTTAAAACCGTATGGTTGGACTAGTGAAGATGTCGGAGGGATGGTAAGCCCCGGTAGGATTAATTATCGGAGCATCGTTAGGGAGGCTGGGTTCTGGTTGATCGGGGCTTCCTACTTCGCTATATCTTTCGCCACCTATATCGCTATGCTATACACGGTATCGTACGTTAACCTGGAGCTAGACGTGGAATACGTCGTAGCGGCGGTATTAATGAGTGTAGTAGCGTTTAGCGGTATACCTGGAGGCTTAATTATCCCTACGCTTTCCGATTACCTTGGTAGGAGGGGTACGATGGCTGTATGTAACGCGGTGGTCGCGTTTACTTTAATAAGCTTCGTAAGCGTAGGCTCTAACCTTCACGTTTTAATAGGTATAGCCGCTCTTTACGGAGCTTTCTATAGCGCCATATGGCCGATTTACGCGGCTTACGCCGCTGACTACTTCTCTAGGGAGGCTGCTGGAACAGTAGTAGGTCTTTGGACCGTTAACTACGGGATTGGAGCTATGACGGGCTCAGCGGTAGCTGGGTACGTACGCGACGTTACACGGACCTTCTTTTGGTCCTTCACGCTGGCATCGCTAATGGCCGGTTTAAGCGTAGCATTAATCCTAGTATCCAAGTTGAAGAAGCGAGTTAAGGACTCTCATTGAGCCCCGGCGTTACCGGCGACGTACTCGGTTAGGGAGGAGCTCTGGTGGAGAAGTAAGGTTAATGGTCCACCTTTATAGGGTTAGGCTTACCATTTTAAGCCCTTGACGCTGGTTAATACGTCTTTTAACGTGATCCTATCGACGCTAAAGCTCTAAGCCTCTTGGTCATGTTTGGATGCGTGGAGAAAAGCTCCATGATCCTATCTACCAGCGTTACGGGCCTTGAGAGAAGCTCCCGTACTAGTTGTTGATCACTACTCGATATACTCCTCATCGAGTATATTTCGTAGGAGTCCCGTTCAGCGCGATCCGGATCCTCTATGAAGAGGGTTTTGAAGGCGTTTAAGCCGCCTACCCCTCCGCTACGCCGTATAGCCCTCCTCGCTGATAGCGCTATTTTAGCTAACGCCTCTGAAAGCTTTCTAGCCCCGTCGGGGACCGTGGTAGCGCTAGCCCTATCAGCGTAGTATTCGCGAAGCCTACTTAAATGTAGTACGAGTAGGCTTAAGACCCAGTAGATCGCTAAGCTAGCAATACCAAGGAGCGCTGTGAGGCCGCCCGATCTCTCTTCGCGTCTACCAAGCATTGAAGACCAGAATAGTGAATACCCTATGAAGTAGAATAAGGCCGGTAGTAACGACGCCATCATCATAAGCTGGACGTCGCGATGCTTTAAATGGCCGAGCTCATGGCCTACTACGGCTTCAACCTCCTCCTCTTCAAGCTCGCTTAGTAAGCCCTCGGTAACGGCGATCCTACTACCGGCGATCGGAGAGCCGTAGGCGAAAGCGTTGGGGATTGGGAGCCTAGCGATCATGATTCTAGGCTTCTTAAGCCCCATCTTACGGCTTAACTCTTCGACAATCCTATGAAGCCTAGGAGCCTCGCTCTTCGATACCTCCTTAACCTGGTACATGGAGTCTATAATATAAGGCGCTATTAGCCACTGGGCTAGGTTAAAGGCTATTACCAGCGATAATAGCGAGAAGATCGTTAAGCGGCCTAGGTAGTTTAAGATTACGGCTAGGAACAACGTCGATACGCCTATAACCATGGCTAACGTACCTACCATCGATAGCCGAAGCTTTAAAAGGGACATCCTCAACGCCCTCACCGAGGATGGAGGAGGCACCCCTTATATTTATTTTCGCTCCTACCCTGTATTTATAACAATTTACCACCTACTGATTATCGTGTTTAGTTATGGATAATTTCATACAGTTATTATAATCGCCGTACCGCTTAACCAAAGGCAACCTAGTAGGACTCAAAACAAGCATCTCCAACAAACCTAGAAACCCTACACGTAAACTAGAACGGTAAAAGGCTTAGAAGGAACAGTTACTTAACAAACATGGAAAGCGTTAACAAAACTAATGGACTGTTGCAAGCATCTACTCTTAGTGAAGGGTTCCTCTGCGTATATCTTCGTATAGGTGTTGTAGGGGCGTATATTTTATTTCACATTAAATAGGGTGCCGCGAGAAGCGTTAACGAAGCCATCATTAATAGCGCCCACTGCTTCAATCCCCACGCTACCACCTTAGACCCGTCTAAGGGGGGTAGTGGGAGGAGGTTGAAGAAGGCTAGCCAAGCGTTAATCCTAAACCCTATACGGCTTAAGGCGAGTAGAAAGGCTGGAAGGCTAGGTATCCAGAGGAGCGATAGGAAGGCTGACGAAAGTATTACGTTAACCAATGGTCCGACCGCCGCGATTAACCCGTAAGCCTTCCTATCGGTAAGGGGGCCGGCTATGTAAACAGCTCCAGGAGCCGCGAACACGAAGCCTAGGAGGGAGAACGCTAAAGCCATGGCGAGGCCCATGGGCCACATGCGGTACTCCGCCCAACACCCAAGGCTTCGCGCTACGTAACGATGTGCTAGCTCGTGAAACATGAACGCTACGCCTACTCCGATTAACGATAGGGTAAAACCCCATAGGGATCGGTAACCTAAGGCTATGGTGAAAGCGGCCGATAAAACGAGCATCGATACTAGGATATCCCTAACCTCCATACGGCTAAGCCCTCTAACCCTACCTGGGCCGCTTATTAATCCTAGAATTAACCTCTTCCAGGAGGGCTTCCTCATTAAGCCTCCGGTTCCGCCTACCTTAACCGGGGGTGTTGGAGGGCCTAGGGTCCATGAACAATCATGAAGCTCGGGGAGCCTATGGTCAACGCATACCCATTCACCGCAGTAACTACACCTATGCGCGGTTAAGTAGGTAAGAGGGAGCCCGCAACGCTTACACCTTACCTTCGACAATAGGCTTCACGTCCCCGTAAGGTTAAGTTACCTTCCACTTAAGAGGGAAGCCAGCTTACGCAGTATTTCGCTAGGCATGGTTTTCCTAGCGGAGACTATGAAGATGAACTCCTTTGATCTAAGGAGAATTACGTAGGACTTTTCGTAGGATATCATTAAGTACTCGATATTGCCGACGATGTTTTGAACTTTTTCGCTTACGCCTAGTACGACCGCAGCCATGAGGCCTGAGAACTGCCTTATTAAATCCTCGGGCCAAGTAACCTTAGCTCTAGAAGCTATCCTTACCACTTGGCCCATGCTATTAACTATAACCACGTGGCGTATATCGTCGTGGAGCTCGAAAATCCTATCAACTACATTAAGCCCTTGAGAAGACATAACGACCACTTAGATTATAGCGATCGTAGATTTATATAAGTCTTGACCCTAATGAGCGGTGAACTTATCGTAGCTCTACGTTCGTAGTTAACCGGTTACATGTTTAAGCCTCGTATACGTAATGAGTAGGGGAGGGTTTCATCGAATGGTGGGGCTACCGTAAAACATCATTTAGCTGCTTGCTACGAAATGGTCTTAATTAGAATCTATCGGCGTTTAGTATTGTTATTTTTTCTATGCTTAAATCAGGCTTGTTTAATCCGTTTAAGAGCTTTCTAAGCTCATCCTCGCCGATATTACCTTTACTGTTCTTAAGAACAATGAAGATGTAGTTCAACGGTTAACACCTAGCGAAGTGTGTTAGGTTTTCAGCCTAATAAAGCTTTCTAGTTAAGTTGAAATGATAGTCCGAGGGAATATTGTTGAAGAATTTTAAACTGGTTAAATAACTTAATATTGCGATAAACTTAATGTTTTTACGTAAATGATTTAAATGGTTCCAAGGCTATACTATGGGAGTTAAGATGTGTATGGAGGATGCGCTGAACCTACTCAAGGCTAAGGAGGCTATAATTCTACGCAACGTAACCTTTGCAACCATTCATAAGAGGTTTGAGGAAATATTCGGTGAGGGGCCGGCTGCCTTCATAATGTTTGAAGCCGGTAGAGTATGCGGGAAGCGTTCTATTGAACGTTTAGCGGATGTAACTAAAGTAATCGGTAGGAGGTTGCTGATTGAGGTTGAGAGGCTTAAGAAGGATGAAGGATGGTGTTTAATGGACTTCGGTAAATTGAATTTGAAAACGGGGAAGGGCGTTATTATCGTCAAGGACTCCTTCGAAGCGTTAGGCTACGGTTCCTCGCAACGACCTATATGTCAATTTCTACGGGGATTCTTATCAGCTGTAATATCGTACGTACTGAAAAGGGATGTAGTGCTAATGGAGACTAAATGCTTAGCTAAAGGGGATCCATACTGCGAGTTTACACTTTAGGTTAGTTTAACTCGCGGCCTCCTTGAAGAAGGGCGCTAGGTATGGATCAGGCGTATCCGGCTTTACTAATACCTGTCGCCCATACTGCCTTACGCTTAGCGGGCTTTACCGTGAGCTTTAACCCTGCTTGAAGGAGCCGCATGGCCCTTTCCCCCGCTTAGGTTTCGAGCGGAAAACAGTATTCATCGTTTAGCTTCAGAAACCAGTATTTCTACCGGAGTCTACACGGGAAGTAAGGGTTTCTTAACCTCTACTGGGGTTTCATTGAATGGTAGGGTTAAACCTACCGCGCGGTACTAATGCTACTTTGGATCTTCACTGGTTAAGGCTTTAAGTACTTCGATGGCTTCGGTTGAAGGTATCTTCTTCAGCTCGTTTAGGTTTAAGCTTCATCCATTACGCTACGCGCTAATTCCTTTACGTAGGTAGCTTATTCCTACTTAACTTAAAGCTTTTAAGCTTTTGAAGGCTATAACTGTTAGCCTTGGAGGTTGAAGGTTGAAGGTTGCAAGTAGCATTTTTAGGGCTTACGACGTTAGAGGCGTATACGGCGAGGATTTAACGTTGGAGGTCGCTGAAGCCATAGGTAAGGGTTTCGCTACCTTCTTAGGCGGGGGAGGTAGGAGGGTGGCTGTAGGAAGGGATGTGAGGCTTAGCGGTGAAGTGCTTCAGGAGGCTTTAATGGGGGGCTTAACCTCCGCCGGGTGTAACGTACTTGATATAGGCGTAGTCACTAGCCCGGTTCTATATTTTACCGTTATAAACCTACGTTTAGACGGCGGCGTTATGGTGACGGCGTCCCATAATCCACCGGAGTGGAACGGGTTTAAACTATGTAGGGAGGGAGCGATTCTATGCGGTGAAGGCACAGGTATGGAGGAGGTGCGAAGCATTGTGCTCGAAGGAAGGTTTAAGGAGGGTGTTAAGGGTGTTCTGGAACATTACGGTAACGCGTTAAAGGACTACTTTAACCACGTTTTAAGGCTCGTTAATATTGAGAAGCCGCTTAAAGTCGCACTGGATCCAGGTAACGGGGCTTCAACGTTAACGGCCCCATACCTCTTTAAGGAGGCTGGCTGCTCTATCGTAGCTATAAACGCAGAGCCGAACGGTAGGTTTCCGGCTCACCATCCCGAGCCTACCGAGGAAGCGTTACAACAGCTTAAAGAGGTCGTAGTTAAGGAGGAGGCTGACTTCGGGGTTGGGTATGACGGTGATGGTGATCGCGCCGTCTTCATTGATGAAAGGGGCAATATCCTACCTGGGGACGTAACGCTCGTACTATTCGCTAAATACTACCTTGAAAAGCGCGGCGGGGGGAAGGTGGTTTACGACGTTAGTTGTTCAACGGCTGTTGAAGAAGCTATTAGGGCTAGCGGCGGGGAGCCCATAGTAAGTAGGGTTGGACATGCCTTCATGATGAATAGGGTTCTCTCCGAAAAAGCTGTCTTCGGGGGTGAGAAAAGCAGCCATTTCTACTTTGCTGAGCTCTACGGTATTGATGACGGCGTATTCGCAAGTTTAAAGCTGGCCGAGATCCTATCCAGGAAGGGCGTAAGGCTATCCGAGCTAGCGAGCACCGTATCTAGGTACCCTTCAACCTCTAAGAACTACGAGTGCGCCGATAGCGTAAAGTTTAAGGTTGTTGAGAGGTTAGCCAGGAAGTACATGGAGCTCGGTAAGAAGCTTATAGCCTTGGACGGGGTTAAGGTTTTGGAGCCCGAGGGCTGGTTCCTGGTTAGAGCCTCTAACACGCAGCCCCTCATAAAGGTAACCGTGGAGTCTAAGAGCGTGGAGAAGCTTAAGGAGTTAAAGGAGAAGGTCGAGAAGGACCTATTAGAGGAAATCAGGCGCGGGGCAACACCATAGCTTCGCCGAAGCGGAAACTACCCACTTTAACCGCTTCTACCTTCGAACCTTTAAGGCGTATTAGCTATGGTGCCCTCGAAGAGCACGGTAAGCCGCTAAGAGTTTTCCTCGGTTAACTTCTTGCAAAAACTTATTTACTATCCAACTTAACTACCGTTTAGGTAGTTATAATGAGTAGGTATGTTACGGTCTCCACGAAGGTAAGGAGGAAGCTCAAGGAGGAGGCCGAAAAGCTCGGTATAAAGATTTCTGAGCTTCTTAGAAGGGCTCTTGAAGAAGAGGTTAGAAAGGAGAAGCTTAAGAGGTTAGAGGAGGAGCTGGATAGCATTAGGAGCGCGCTCGATAGGATCAATATGGATAGAATCGTAAGGGGCATTAGAGAGGATAGGGAAAATAGATTAACGGTTTACTCTTCGACTCCTCCTCATTAATGTACTCGTTAAAACTGGGAAAGCTGGGATTGCTTTACGGAAACTACGTTCAGCCATTAACGATTTACGAGGTGTTAAACGCGATATGGAAGGAAAGCTACCTGGCTAAAACAGTAACTATGGAGGAGGCAAGGAAGCTCGTAAGGATATTCAAGAAAGCTAGTAGTATCGTAAAGGTTACAAGCTTGAAAGAGTTAATCTAAAACCTGACGCTCAAAACCCTTAAACCACGCTACGCATAAAGCCAGATAAAAAGGTGGGACCTCATAACCCTTCAGGAGTGGATCATTCGTCCTTCCCCCTCTAATGAATTATTCTTCTCAACTTCTCCAGGAAGCCCTTCGTCCTTTACCGAAAGCTCGATCTTCCTCGGCAGCATCCAGTCCTCGTAGAAGTTTTGGTAAAGGGCGTTATGTTGTTAAGGCTAGGTGAGCGGTTAGGGTTTACGCGCTACGAAAGGCCTCGCGAGGTAGGTACAGCTGAGGAAGGCGGAAGGCTTAAAATAACTGGGTACTTCTTGGCTGAGAAGACGTCTTTGATGAAACCGAGGCTCCGGTTAGAGCATCGCTCTTCGAGGTAGCTGAAAACCTTGGGAAGGAAGTAGATCCCATCCTAGGCAGGGATGACATAGACCTATGGAACGTTAAGATTGAGATGGAGAAAACCCTACGTAAACTTAGACTCGCTGCAGTTCACGGTTGTTTAGCACAGCTAAAAGCAATCACGAGCCCGGACGCTTTAATGAACCCTAAAGGCCTGCCTTAAAGCCTACGAAGGCCTCAGGGCCTTTAAGGTATGGAGGGGTAGTAAGCGAGTTAAGGCTCTGAGTTAAACACGCCGCGGTCATATTACCGCTGCTAACCACCCCTCAAGTACTAAACGTCGAGAAAACGTAGCATAGCTCCAGCCCGGTGAAGCTTGGGAGGGACGCGTGTTGGCGTTATTAACTTCAACGCGAATACGAAGCCCGCATCTTCAAACCACTTAAAGAGGTGAATGGGGGGCCGTTTAAGTATGCTATAGCTCCGCCATGGGTGGTAGGCTCCTCTTATGAGCGGATCGCTCAACCATTAGCTTAACCCTCTCAACAACCTCCAACGGCACGTTTAACTCCTTGGCTACATCCTCGCTACTCATCCCAAGCTCGTAGGAGGCGTAAAGCACAGGGTCTATTACCTCGTAGCTTAAGCCAAGCTCCTGCTCAGCTGTTTGACCCCTCCATAGCCTAGGGCTACTTGGCTTAGCCACTATGTGCTTCGGTACGCCTAGGAAGCGGGCTAACTCCTTAACCTGCGTCTTATACAGGTTGCCCATTGGGAGTAGGTCGGCGGCGCCGTCGCCGTACTTGGTGAAGTAGCCTATCATGACCTCGCTCTTATCGCTAGTTCCAGCTACGAGCCTATTCAAAGCGTTAGCCGCGTAGTAGAGCAGGATCATCCTGATCCTAGCCCTAATGTTGCCGGCCGACCTATATTCCTCGGGCTTGTAGAGCTGGTCGAGGGCCTCGGTTAAAGCATCAAAAGCCTTGGTTATCGGGATTAGGTGGTACTCCACGCCTAACGTGTTGGCTACTAGCTTAGCGTCCTCCACGTCCTCCTTAGGGGTTACGTTTTCATCGGGCATTATCAAGCATAGCACGCGGCTAGGCCCGAGGGCGCGAACGCAGAGGTAAGCCGTTGTCGACGAGTCCAAGCCCCCGCTTAAGCCTATAACTACGCCGTTAGTCCCTGCCTCCTCAACCCTTCGCCTAATGAAGCCGCTTACCCTATCGGCAACGAGGGGTAGGTTTAGCTTAGGCGGCCACGTCAACCGGGGCGACCCCGCTACGCCCATGGGAGAAAAACCCCTCTTAAAGTGGTTTTACGCCTTTAAGGCTTAGCTCAACAAATGCTTTAAGGACTAGGGTTATATAGGCGTTTAAACCGCGTAAACACCGTGGTCTACTATGTCCCTTATGCTTAGCCCTGAAATGAAGTACGTAAGGGCAATGGCTACTGAGGAGGACTTAAGGATAGTGAAGGCCGTGCGCGAGTACGTTGAAAGGGAGGTAGTGCCGCGCCGTATAGATCTCGATGGAGGATGGCATCGCGATGAAAAGCTTGCGCGCAAAACCTTTGAGAAGCTCCATAAGGGGCTGGTTGATCTCGGTGTTCAAAGGGCCTTCTTCCCGAAGGAGGTCGGTGGTTTAGGTATTAGGTCGACGGTCACGATGTGCATGGTTTGGGAGGAGCTAGCCCGCGGCGATATAGGGTTAGCTGCGCACCTCTCCATACTCCGATGGGTTATGGCGCCGGCTTTCATAGCCCGAAGGAAGGATCTAATTGAGAGGTTTGCAGCTAAAATATGTGACGATAAGCCCCATACGGCCTGCATGGCTATTACCGAGCCCGCTGGAGGAACCAATATTGAGGATCCAACGCAGCACGGGCGGACAATAGCTACGAGGGCTAGGCTTGAAGGAGACGAATGGGTAATAAACGGGCATAAAATATGGCCTAGTGGAGCTGGGGTAGCCGACGTAGTTTACTGTACGGTTTGTACGACTGATCCAGCTAAGGGGGATGAAGGAATAGCCTTAATATACGTACCCCCGGATACGCCCGGTTTATCCTTCGGTAAGCCGATAGAGAAAATGGGGTTATGCTGGACTGATATTAACGCTGAGATCTTCTACGAGGACGTACGCGTACCTAAGGAGTTTAGAGTGGCGGGCCCGGGTGAGGACGCTAAGATCCTACACGACATAATAGCCGGGGGTAGGTTGGGGACGGCGGCTATGGCTGTAGGCGCTGCTCAAGCAGCCTTCGAAATAGCCTTAAGCTTTACTAAGGATAGGGAGATAGCTGGTAAACCGGTTAGGGAGCGTTCACTTCACGCCTCCATACTGGCGGATATGGCTATCGCTATTGAAACCGCTAGGGCCTACTATATGCAGGTGGCTTGGATGGTGGATCATCCACAGCTTTATGGAAGGCCTGGATCGTTCGCCATGCTAGCTAAGTGTTCGGCGGCTAAAGCGTACGCGTGTGATGTGGCGGTGATGGTTACGAATAAGGCCATGGAGCTAATGGGATCCTACGGATACGCTGAAGCCTACCACGTTGAAAAGTACTTAAGGGATTGTAAAATCCTTCAGCTATGGCTTGGAGGCCCGCAACGCGCACGTTTAGATACGGCGCTCGGCTATTACCCCTTCGAGTGGTCATCGGGCCGCGGGAAGTGAAAGCATGTTCGAATACGTTGGAAGGATCCTCTTCGTAAACCTATCGAAAGATAAGGTTCGGTGGAAGGCATTTAAGCTTGGAACGCTTAAACTACTCTGAAAGAAAAATGTCGAAGAGTCCGGACGTGTTAACCCCCAAGCTGATTGAGCTCTTGGAAAAAGACCCTGGACAAACAGTCAAGCAGCTCGCAGAACAATTAAGCGTTAATAGAACCTTCCTCGCTGGCTATTTAAAAGCATTGGAGAGTCAAGGTTACGTCAGGTCAAAGAAGATCGGACCTGCCAAAGTTTACTTTAAGGGACATGGAAAGAGTGATAAAAATGAAAAGTATGGATTTTTCCCCACTCTCAATGTATTTCGCCTCCCTTAAATGGGATGCAGAATTTGTAAACCATAATAGTAGCAGTTCAGTAGATATCAGAAAAGTTGGGATTGATAAATCCGATGGAATATGAGGAAAGGCAACACTTAGAACAACAATTGAAGAAGATCGGATTTAAAAGATTCCTAAATATGCCTTCTTTAAGGATGTCTACATGGCTTACCTCTACCACTGTCAATTAGAGTTCATGAATGGCTTTTTACATTATCTCCAACAGCTTGAAAATATACTCGCCTAAGAGGGCGAAGAAGACTAGGATCCCGTCCGCCGTTAAAGCTGAAGCCTTGGCTATTGACCTACGCCCACTAACCCCCTTCCTTTCGGTTAAAGCGTAAAATATGGGGACGTTACCGAGGGGGTCGAAGATAACGAACAGCATAAAGAACGAGTGAAGAAAGCTGAGAACCAAGTCAGCATGCCGCTTCACTTAGCCCCCTAAGAGTTAAGCAGGTCTTCAAGTGAAGGGTGGTTGAGCCCCGCGACGTTTGAGAGGCGTTTAATCACCAATACTGCGGTGGGTAAGAACTTCTGATCTTTCTATTTGGATCTGCTTTTAACGCGAATAAACCCTCACTTACGTCCTCGAGTATTATCCCGAGCTTTCCAGCGAGTTTATCGCTTATCAGCACCTCCTCCTCTATCTCCGATATCACCACGTCCGCTACGCACTTAGGCTTAACATCCTCTTCCGCTACGGAGACCTCTACGAGACCCGGTATTAAGTAGTTCTTCACAGCTCCTCCCGCCGTCCCGTAGGTTACTATCCTCGCTTTAGGCAACATGTCCGGCCATATTTTAAGCCCCTCGGCAAGTCTACGGGGTATTAAGAGTTGAGGGGTCGTAGTCTCAAATCCGGAGTTAACTAAAGCTACCGTTTCACGGTACTCCTCCGAGCCCTTAACGACTATCGCCAGCTTTACCCTTACCGCCATACTTCCTTCTCACACCTTCCTCGTAAATATGGCCTATTCTAGGCTTTCGCTTTAACTCGTAAATATGGCCTATCCTTTGAAGCATGCCCCCTCAAACGAATTAGCGTAAGGAAGCTTAAAAACCTGACATTACATCAACCCGGGCGACCCCTACTCGGCTATGCCTATGGGAGAAGCCCCTTCCTAAATGGGTTTTACGCTTTTAAGACCTAGCTTAGTAGCTCGTTAATCCCTAGGGTTATATAGGTGTTTAAGCGCGTAAACACCGTGGTCTGCCGTGTCTCTCATGCTTAGCCCCGAGGTGAAGTACGTAAGAGCTGTAGCTAGCGAGGAGGGCTTGAGGATAGTGAAGGCCGTGCGCGAGTACGTTGAGAAGTACTTAAGGGGCTGCGAGATACTTCAGCTATGGCTTGGGGGACCGCAGCGCGCACGCTTGGACACGGCGCTCGGCTACTACCCCTTCAAGTGGTCGTCTGGCCACGTGAGGTGAAAGCCGTTGTTCGGGTACGCTGGATGGATCCTGTTCGTGGACTTATCGGAGGGTAGGGTTCAACGGAGGGCTTTAAGCGAGGATGCGGCTAAGGGCTTCATCGGAGGGCTGGGCGTCAACGTTAAGCTCGCCTACGACCTGATTAAGCCCGGTACCCATCCCCTCGAGCCCGATAACCCCATAATTATGGGCGCCGGCCCCTTAATAGCTACCCCGGCGATAGGGGCCGTTAAGGTGGCCGCTACAACGAAGCTCCCGGCCACGGGCACCGTGGCCACCGGCACGGCTGGAGGGTACTTCGGCTATGCGCTTAAACGCGCTGGCTACGACCACCTGGTGGTAACCGGTCGAGCCGAGAATCCAACGTACTTGGAGGTTGTGGATGGAGAGGCCGACCTTAAGGACGCCCGCCACCTAATCGGGCTTGACGCCTACCAAACCGTTAACGCCTTAAAGGGGAAGCGAGAAGCTGGAGGAAGCGTAAGGAGCGTAGTATCGATCGGTAAGGCGGGGGAGCGCCTTTTAAGCTGGTCCATATGCCTCGTGGACAACGTCTCCCACCTCGGCAGAGGCGGGATGGGGGCCGTTATGGGGTCGAAGAACCTTAAAGCCGTAGTCGTTCAGGGGAGCGGCAGCATACCTCTAGCCCACCCGGATAGGGTGGAAAGCTTAACGAAGGAGTTAGCGGCAAGGGCTAGGGCGAAGCTCGGCTTCATTAGGAACTTAACCCGCTTCGGGGTTTGGATCGGCCTCGAGAACTGGGCTAAGGCGGGTATGGTAACCCGTAGGAACTTTAGGGAAGCGCGCTCCGAGGAGGAGGTTGAAAAGCTCTGTAGCCGCGAGGAGTTCTTAAAGCTTAAGGTTAAGTCCGTAGGCTGCCCCAAGTGCCCGGGCCCCTGTAAGGGGTTGTTTAAGGTTAACGGCGGCGAAGTAGCCCTACCGGAGCCCTTAAACGTGGCAATATGCTTCACGGCTAGGCTTAATGACTGCCCCCTTAAGGAAGGCGTAAAACTCCTCTACGAGGCCACTAGGCACGGTATAGACTGCCTTAACCTCGCCGGGCTCCTCGACTTCCTCGCTGAATTAAGCGAGAAGGGGCTGGTGGAAGAGGCGAAGCTAGGCTTTAAGCCCGAGCTCACGGTTAAAGCGGTGCTCGAGCTCGTGAACCTACTAATCGAGCGCAGGGGTATTGGAAGGGCTGCTGCTGAAGGGTGGACGGCCATACTTAAGGAGGTGGGCGTTGAAGCCGGGAGGTACGCCGTAGAGTTCAAGGGTTTATCGCCAATCTTTGAGGCAAGGGCTAACTTTGGCGCCGAGTCCTTCGGGCACCTGGTTAACCCTAGGGGCCATGAAGGGCCCGTTCAGCTAACGGTAATCCCCGGGAGGAGCGCGGACGAGCTGCGCAGGTACCTAGCTAGGGTAGGGTGCTCAAGGGAGGAGGTTGAAGGTGTTTTCGCGGGTGGAAGGTTTAACGTAGCCCTATACACGAAGCACGTGGAGGATTGGAAATACCTTTTGGACTGCTTAGGGCTATGTAGGAGGGAGAGCATCGTAGTATTTTACGATGCTGAAACCTGCGCTAAACTATATTCAGCCGTTACGGGGTTTGAAGCCGATGTCCGCCGCTTGAAAAATTCCGCTGAAAGGGTTTGGCTACTGGAGCGGTTAATTAATGTTCGTGAAGGATTTACGCGAAGCAATGATAAGGCCCCTAAAAGGTGGTTTGAACCCTTAACGTTTAACGGGTTAAAGCTAGGGCTATCCGATTACTTTAAAACCGTACAGGTTTCGAGGAGCGATATTGAAAAGCTTCTAAGCGATTACTACGCTGCGCGAGGATGCGACATTGAAACTGGCGTACCGCTTAAAGAAAGCCTATTAAAGTTAGGTTTAAACGTTGAGCTTAACGTTCCAACCTATATTTCTAGTGGAGTTTAGAGTGTGGAAAACTTAATCAGCTGGAAACCGGTAGGTTTGATTTCTTTACGGGGGATCGTAAACCTTCCAACAATCCGTTAGATAATTGAATGTTCACCGTACTTTTTAACGAGCGTTTAAGGCGCGATTCTGGAAGGGCTTCAGTATGAGCATGGAAAGCTGGATATTAGGCGTAAAGGCTAAGTAAGCATCCTAGAAGGATTTAAAGGGTATTGTAGGGTAGACCTTTAGCTCTCAGATAAGACTATTGATTCGCATTATGGGTACGTAAAAGTTCTTAGAGTACGTTAGGGAGCCTAACGGCTTATTGAGGATGGAGGACGTTCAGAATGTTGAGAATATAAGGAGGTTTTAGACTCTTACGAGAAGGAGTCCTTGGACGTACTCTAAAGCCTTAAAGGTTTTGAAAAGCCGGGGAAATAACCGGCATTAAGATCATACCTTGAGTTTTAAGGGACTGGTTCTGCCGCGAGATAGGAAGGCTGGCGTTTCGGATAGGTAGTTGATGCCTTCTGTGGAAGGGCCCCAAGAAGCGTTTTTAGCGAGACATTACATAGGCTTCGGTCCAGAAAAACTAAAGGGAATCTGTAATAAAGTCAAACTCCATGAGCTACTCTCCATATAAACGTATACTTTTCAAGGTTACATTACGTGGAATAATTAGGCTTAGCAAACGGTGAGGCTAGCTTAAAACCTGTTGTTTAAGTTAACTAGTCGACCTTACGTTAAGGGTTTAAAGAATTGTTCAGCGTTAATCTGATAGTGTGTAGCGGCATCAAGCATGGTGAGCCAAGCGGTGATAGCGCGTTTAACCTTAAAACAACTACTTCGCTAGGTTTATAAGAGGTGAAGTAGAGGCTTTAGGGGAGGCTTTCCTATGCCGTACCCTATATCTAAAACCGTGGCTATCGTAGTTGCGGTGGTCGTTGTCATAGCTATAGTGGCAGCCGCAGTATTTACTATGATGCCTACCGCGCCTCCGGCTCCTGGTGCACCTCCAGCTAAGAAGGTATGGAGATGGGGGACTGCTGATCCCGCTAGTTACGGTTATAAGGTATCCGCCTTCCTTGTCGACTTTATAAGGAGGAATTTAACGCGTTACGATATTACGGTGTACCCCTTTGTTTCAACGACGGCTAACATAAAGGCTTATTGTAAGGGGGAGCTTGAATCTGTTTATATTGCCGATCTCGGGTTCTACGAGCTATACACCTTTACTGGAGCGTTCGAAGGCTTTAAACCCGAAGTTAAAAAGATGCCCCTTCAATCGTTCTGGACGTATACTATGGAGACTTTCATCTTAATACCGGCTGGTAGGGCTGGAGAAATTAAGAGTTGGAGTGATTTAAGGGGTAAACCGGTGTTTCTAACCCCGGCGGGGTATATGAATCACCTTAACATTCGTAGAGCGTTGAAGGCTCTCGGAGTCGAGGTTCAACACGTTGAGGTCGATACGAAGCTTGTTTCGAAAGCGCTTGAAGATGGAACTATCGTTGCAACAGCCCTATACACTACGGCAACCCTTTCACTACCTACATGGGGTAAGGAGCTCGACATCGCCTATGGTGATAAACTTATCCCCTTAAACCCAACCCCTGAAGAAGTTGAAAAGCTGAAGAAGGCAGGGTTATCGGTTGTAGATATAACCGTAGATAAGGCTTTTACGAAGATGAAGATGAAGCCACTTTACGGTATACCATTCTTCTTCGGCTACCACGTAGGCTCAGAGATCCCTGAGGAGGATGTTTACATGATGCTTAAGGTGTTAGAGAAGAATAAAGATGCTTTAACGGCGCTTGAGGCTGGCTTTGCTCCGCTAGCTAAGGACTTCGCCGGGTTCCAGGTGGCTGGGATACAATCCTGCGATCCAAGCCTTGTTCCAATCCATCCGGGGCTAGCGAAATACCTTAAGGAGAAAGGCGTGTGGAAGGCTGAATGGGATAAATACGTAGCTCGGTGAAGCGATGCATAAAGCCATAAGCAAAGTAATACCCCTCCTTATTTTTATTTTCTCTTTGGCATACTTCTCGATCTCTGTTTATTTCTTTAGCACGGGGTTTATGGGGACCATGTACATAGTTTTAATACTGGTCCCTTTAGCGTTCATAGTTTACGTTTTAAGAAGCTTAAGGGATGGAACCCTTTACCCTAAGCTTGGTTTTAAGGTAAACGCCTTAATAGCCGCGGTTTACATAGCCCTATGCATCTACCTAATATATTACTTGACAAGTGAATATATAAATCTAATTTGGCTTAGGGCTGGAGCGTTTAACCTCGCGGATAAGATCGTTGCGGTAGTGGTATTCCTCCTGATGATGGAGTATTCGAGGAGGGAGCATAAGGTGCTTTTCTACCTCAACCTTTTCCTAATGTTCTACTGTGTTTACGGATGGCTCTTCCCAGGGGTCTTCGGACACCCCGGAGTTTCTTGGGAGAGAGTTATAACGTCTTCAACCGTTGAGATAAAGCTGGGTACTTTCGGGACCTACGCGCAGACAGGGGCTGGGATAATTGGGGCTTTTATGCTTATACTAGGGGTTGCGATAGGGGTTGGTGTTCAGGAGTCCATAGTTAAAGTGATCGTTAAGGGTTTAGGTAGACGGGTAAGCCTTGCCCCTCAAACGGCGGTTTTAAGCTCCATGGCTTTAGCTACCAGTAGTGGTTCAGGGGCTGCTATCTCAACTCTAACCGGTCAATTCACGATACCGTTAATGAAGAGTTTAGGCTTCCCACCCGCCTACGCGGCCTCCGTGGAGGGTGCTTCGGCTTTAGGTGGCTTAATAATGCCGCCGGTGATGGCTATAGCGGCCTTCTTAATGGCTGATTTCCTAGGTGTAAGCTACTTTGAGGTTATGGCTAGAGGGTTTGCTCCAGCCTTCGTATACTATTTTACTATAGCATTCTCAGTTTACCTAATGACTTTAAGGTACGTTAGGATGGTTAAAGCTGAAAGGGTTGAAGACGTACTCTCTAAACTAGGAGTAACGCGTTTGATTGATAAGCTGAACTTCATCCTCTTCTTCACGTGTTTAGCCGCCCTAATATATTTAATGGGAGGGCTTTGGTGGCCTGAGATGAGGGCTGCATTAACTGCTACTACCGCCTTCCTAATAATCGCTTTAACGTTCCGCGTGATCCTCCACGAGGCGTCGGGCTTAAAGGGTAGGGTTTTTGACCTCCTTAAATGTTTAAGGAGGACTATAGAAGGGTTTACGTTAACCCTCGTGGACCTCATGCTCCTCCTCGCGGTTTTAGGGATAATGATAAACCTCTTTACGGTTAGCGGCTGGCTTTTAAAGCTCGGAATGATGATGATGTCCCTCGGTGAAGCCGGGCCGCTCGCGCTTATAACTATAACGTTTATAATCGGCATGTTCCTCGGTTTAGGCCTCCCGCCATCAGCCACGTACATATTGACGGCCATAATTATAGCTCCAGCGATGATCGCCCTCGGGTTTAACCCGTGGATAACACATTTCTACGCGTTCTTCATAGCCATGATGTCCGAGTATACACCACCAACCTCCCTTAGCGCGGCCGTTACTTCTAGAATTGCCGGCGCCTCCTTCATGGAGACCATGCTACGCACACTTCAAGTCTCAATCCCAATATTCTTCTTAACATTTACGCTATTCAATTGGGGCGACCTAGTTATTGAGCCTGGGGTAAAGCAGCTAGCCGCGGTCTTAATGGTGACCGTTGGATGCTTAGGCGTATCGTTAGCGATATACGGTAAATTAAGCAGGCGTAGAGCTCTAGATATAGCTTTAAGGGGTGCGGCTATGGCTCTAGGATTAATGGTGCTATTCCACCCGGAGAGAACTTTATGTATAGTGATGGCGTTAGTCTTAATACCACTACTAATACTCGGGGTTAGGAGAAGTAGGAAGCTCTACTAATCGCTCGTTGAAGCTTTAAGCCGCGTTTATTGGATGAGGAAGTATAGTAAAATCGGAAGAGGGGGACGTATTTCCAACGGAAGGATAAGCCTCCACTTTACTGAAGGCTATCTACTAGGAGACCTGTTACGTTTAAGGTAAAACTTCGCTTAACGTGTAGCGAAGTTTCGCTAAGAAGCTCGACGGGTTTATTGGAGAGACTAAAACGCTGGCCTAGTGAAGGCTAAATTAATAGATTAGGCTTAAGTATAGGGTTGAAAGGGGAGCCGCATGGGTGTAACGGAGGATTTAGCCGATTTTATTGTTAGCGTGGGCTACGAAGATCTTCCAAACGAGGTTGTAGAGCGTGCAAAGCTTTGTATCCTAGATTGGCTTGGCGCTGCTTTAGCGGGTTCGTTAGAGCCTCCGGCTAACATAGTAACCTCAATCATTAAGGAGGCCGGTGGGAGGGAGGAATCCACTATAATCGGTATGGGTGTTAAAACCTTCTGCGTAAACGCTGCGTTAGCTAATGGGGTGCTTGGGCATACCGTCGAGTTGGACGACGTCCATGAAGAGGCCATTATCCATCCGGCAGCACCTGTTCTTCCAGCGGCTTTAGCCGTTGCAGAACGCGTTAATGCTAGCGGTCGAGACCTTATAGTATCCGTTGTTTTAGGTTACGATGTTGAAATAAGGATTGGGAAAGCCGTGAACCCGTCGCATTATCGGTTTTGGCATCCTACGGGTACTTGCGGTACCTTTGGAGCTACAGCGGCAGCTGGTAAGATTTTAGGTTTGAACGGCGAGGAAATGGTGCACGCTTTAGGGATTGCTGGAACGCAGGCGGCTGGCTTAATCGAGGTTTTCGGGACGATGAGTAAGCCCCTCAATCCTGGAAGGGCCGCTGAAAACGGTGTTTGGGCCGCGCTTCTAGCTCAGAAGGGCTTTACGAGTACGAGAAGAATACTTGAAGCTGAGAGAGGATATTGTAGAGCGACCTCCAAGGACTTCGACCCCGGCAAAATAACCGAAAAGCTAGGAGAAAAGTTTGAAATAGTAAATAACGTATTCAAGGTTCATGCCTCCTGCGGCCATACGCATGGCGCTATCGACGCCGCCCTTCTATTATCTAAGGAGTACAACGTTAAACCTGAGGACATCGAAAGGGTCGTGGTTAAAACGTATCCTATCGCCGTAGACGTCGTCGGTAGAAATTATGAGCCAAAGACTGCCTCCGAAGCGAAGTTTAGCCTCCCCTACTGCTTAGCCGTCACGCTAGTTTATGGCAGGGTTGGTTTAACCGAGTTTTCCAAGGAGAAGTTGAACGATCCTAAGGTTCGGGAGCTTTCAAGGAAGGTTACGGTTACTACTGACCCCGAATACGTTAACGTCCGATTGGGTTCCGCGAAAGTCGTCCTGTACACCATAGATGGAGGTAGGTTTGAATGCCGCGTAGACACCCCGAAGGGTTACCCCGAGAACCCAGTAACGGAGGCGGACTTAGAAAGGAAATTTATAGAGCTCGCCTCCCTCGTACTACCCGGGGAAAGGGTTAGGAGGATCATAGAGGCCGTGAAGGGCTTAGAGGGGCTTGAAAGGATAACAGCTTTAACTGATCTACTTCGTTAGTAATTGCGGTCTATTACTCGAACAGCGATCGATGTAGGGCTTTGAGGGAAACCTTACGAGGGGCCCTATTAGCTGGCTTTAACCGTTAAGTTTTAAGATGAATTCCTACGTAGGCGTCACGCTACATATTGGATTTTAGAATCATCCTTTTAACGACCATTTCGTGGAGCGCTAATATTTCTTTAGCCATTTTATACGTAACCTCATCGATCATCCTTCCATCAACGGAAGCGGCGCCTAAACCCCTCGCCTTAGCCTCCTCATAAGCCTCTATCACCTTCTTAGCTGAGTTAACGTCCTTCTCCGAAGGAGAGAAGACCAGGTTAATGGGTTCAATATGCGTTGGATGGATACACATCTTACCTTTAAATCCTAGGCTTAACGCTATCTTCGACTCCTTGATTAGCCCCTCCTTATCTATTATGAGGCCTAGGAAGGGAGTATCTATAGCTGGGATTCCAGCTACTCTCGCGGCTAAGGCTAAACGTGATCTAGGATAGAGGAGCTCGGTTTCCTCAGGGGAAATGGCGAAGTAGCTTCGTCCGAAGTCGCGCATGTAATCGGCGGCTCCGAACCCCACTGCAACTACACGTTTACTCGCAGTAACTATCTCGTTTACGTTTAAGATCCCTTTAGCGCTTTCAACAAGCGGAATTATACCGATTTCAGCCGGCCCCTCCTCTCCCTCCATAAGCTTCTCCAGCTCGAGAATATCGTCCCTAGATTCGGATTTAGGGAGCATGATGGCGTCAATCCTCTCTCGAATGACGAACTTTAGGTCTTCCTTGGTTAAGCCCGTCGCTAACCCGTTCACCCTAATGACAACGTTGTGACCGGCCTCCTTCAGTAATCCGATGGCGTCTTTAGCTAGCCATCTGGCTGTTTCCTTCTCCCTCATCGGGACAGCGTCTTCCAAGTCTAGGATAATGGCGTCAGGTTTTTCATCCTTAGCACTTTGTATAAGCCTCCAGTTATTCGCTGGGACGAAAAGCATGGACCTCAGCAGCTTTAACCGGTCCATGGTTCTTCCTACCTCTTAAGGATTTTAGCCGAGGTTAAGGCTAGTTCGAGTGGGCTATTAACCACGTAGGCTCCAGCCTCTTTAAGAAGCCTCTCCTTACTTTCCGCCGTATCCCTTCCCCGTTGAATAAATGCGCTCGCGTGTGAAAACCTGATACCGCTGGGTAGAGACCTTCCAGCTATGTAGACTACGAGGGGCTTCGTAAACCTACCCTCCTTAATTACCTCAGCGGCTTCGCTCTCCATAACCCCGCCGATCTCCCCAAACATCACGACGAGGTCCGTTTCAGGGTCCTTCTCGAAAAGCTCTAGGTATTCAGCGGCGGTCGTACCTACGACCACCTCCGTACCCGTATGAACAGCGGTACTTATTCCTAACCCCTCCCTACATATAGTCCATGAGACTGTGCTCGTTTGACCTCCGCTTCTAGATATTACACCTACATGACCGGGCTTAAACGCCTCCTCCGCGACTTCCTTCGCCCCTCCGATCCAACCGCATAAAGCCTTCCCGGGACTAATGATCCCCAGCGTCCCTGGACCGATTACCCTAGCGTTCTTCTCCTTCGCTCTAGCGATGATCTCCAAGATGTCGTGCAACGGAACCCGTTCGACTGGCATAACTAATGTCTTTATTCCGGCGTCTAAGGCTTCTAGGGCGGCGTTCTTAACTAATGGGGCTGGAACGAAGGTTGCACTCATATCCATGGGTCCGTGCTCCTCGATAGCTTCCTTAACCGTGTTGTATACTGGTACGCCCCAAACCTGCTCGCCTCCCCGGCCCGGAGTTACCCCAGCGACGACCTTCGTGCCGTATTCAACCATAAGTCTAGTGGCGAATTCACCCGTTCTACCGGTTATACCTTGCACGAGTACCGTGGTTTTCTCGTCTATGATTATCGCCATACTACCACCTAAACGGGTACTCGATACTTCCTTCGGAACTCGTCTAAACCGTGAAGCGGAAGCTCAATGGTTATCGCTTTTCCTCCGTATAGCTCACATTCCACTTCACATGCTAAACACTCATTACAAAGCCTTTTAAGCTGCTCAGGGCTTCCAGTTAAAGCGGGTTTTCCGCCCTCTATTTTTAAGCAGGCTCTACCATACCACCTGTCCGCTTTTATACACGCGAAACCACACTTCGGCGCGATACACCTAGCGAGGCTAATGGTTACCTTACCGGTTTGAGATGTGAAGGAAAGGTGTTCGCCTAAGGGGCCCTGCTTCCCTTCATACTCCTTAGGAGGGCTTGTCTCCTGTTTCCTCTTATAATCCTTTATTAACGTAATCATTCTATCGGCGAGGAAATCCATGTTATAGATGTTGTCACGCCCGTAAAGCTCCCAACGTAGTGGTACGTCCTTTAACCCTTCCCTTATAATCCTATGAGTTTCACGCTCTTTATTTCCAGCTATTAAGATTAAGGCCGGGAAGCCGGGCCTTAACCTAGCTTCCTCCCTTAGAGCCTTTACGAGGGCGTAAGCGTGATACCATTGTTCTTGATTAGCAAGAACCGCTCCAGCTAAACAGTAGCCTTCAAGCCCGGGTATTGATAGTAGTATCTTTATGGCCCTGTAAACCTTTGACGCTGCGGGATTCCCACTAGTATCTGCGTAGGTGGCTAGTTTAAGCCCCCTCCTCATTAAGGCGTCGGCTGCGAGCATTGAAGCTCCTCCGCCGATACCGTGGAAGGCTATGTAGCCTCCTTTCTCAACTTCGTGGATGTTTGGATTTAACTGTACGAAGTAGCAGGTCCCCCTATAATCCTCCTCCTCCACCTTCCACGCTATCTTCTCAAGTTCGGTGGGAGGCCTAGCCATATCGCGAGGCAATTCCACTTTAAACTCTGGGTGGCGGAACGTTGAATTATCGTCTATTGTTATTCGGCAGTCCGCCGCAATGATCCTTCCATCCCTCGTTAAAACGAGCGGGTTTACTTCAACCGTACTAGCGTCGTTTTTCGTAAAAACATCGTAAAGCTTACGAGCGATATCGCTTATCGAGGCCACCACGTTCGGGGATTCTATAAGCTTTAATACGAGCTTCTGCGCGTCAGAGGGTTGAAACCCGTGAAGGTAGTTTACGTTCACCGATGATATTTTCTCCGGATGCTTCTCCATTACCTCCTCTACGTCTACGCCTCCTTCAGTACTGAAGAGGATGGTTGGACCCTTAACCTTGTAGGAGTCGTTAACGATTATGCTTAAAAAGAACTCTTTCTCCACGTTGAGCTTCTCTTCTGCTAAAAGCTTTTCCACCTTTAAACCCTTAATCTCCTTCCCTAGTAGTTCGCGCGCTACACCTTCAGCCTCTAAAGGTGTGTTCGCAAACTTTATCCCGCCGGCTTTAAACCGACCTGTAGTTAATATTTGCGCCTTAATCACGACCGGTTTACCTATTTTTTCAGCCACCTTTACGGCTTCGTACGGTGTGGTTACTATGTCGCCCTCCGGAACGGGGATACCAACGCTTTTAAGCAGATTCTTCCCTTGATACTCATACAGCCTGACCATGGAGGTCACGAACCCCTTTTACCAATAGGGTTGGCTTCGCTTTTTTAAATTTTCTTAGGATGTAAACGTAACCGGTTAATCATGCACATAAAGTTTTACGGTAAATTCTATTGTAAACTTGTAGACGGATGTTCCGCTGAATGGTTATGGGGAGCCTAAGAGGAGTGGGGCATAGGTTAGGATTACTCCCCCCGCTACTACGGAGGCTATTTGGCCCCCAGTGTTGCATGCTATCGCGTGCATTAATAGCCAGTTGTCAGGGTCTTCGCGTCTAGCTATTAGGTGTGCCGTCCTCGCCGCCATGGGAAATGCGGATATCGCTGTAGCTCCGATTAAAGGGTTTATCTTCCCCCTCGTAAGGAGGTATGCTAACTTAGCGGATAGAATGCCGAGGGTTAATGCTAAAACGAAGGCTACTACGCCTAATGCAAATACGAGTAAGGTTTGTATCGTTAAGAATTCCTCAGCCCTCATAGTCCCGCCTATGGTGATCCCTAAAAGCAGGGTTACGATGTTGTTTAACTCGTTTTCCGACGTCTTCCTCAACCTTTCCACTACCCCGCTTTCCTTCATGAAGTTCCCTAGCATTAAGCTACCCATCAACGGGGTTCCCATCGGCGCTACGATACCTGTTATTAAAGTTACCACTACCGGGAAGAGTATGCGGATAACTTTAGGGTAAGATCTTGGCTCATACCTCATTCTAACCAGTCTCTCCTTACGGGTGGTAAGCGCTTTAGATATTGGGACTTGAAGGATCGGAATGGACGCTATGTAGGAGTATGCGCATACAGTGACTGCTCCAAGCATGTGTGGAGCGTGCTTCGACGTAACGTAGATGGCCGTCGGCCCGTCCATGGCCCCGATTATCCCTATGGAGGCCGCCTCAAGCGGTTTAAACCCTACTAGTAGGGCGAAGATGAGCGTGATGAAAATACACATCTGTGATGGTACGGCGAGTAATAGGAGCCAAGGGCGTTCTAGGAGGGGACCGAAGTCGCACATGGCGCCTACCCCTATGAAGATTAAGCATGGGAATAGCTCCGTTACAATGCCCAAGTTGTAAATATGCCAAAGGATGCCTTCCCCCGGCTTCATTAGTTCCGCGTAGGGTACGTTAACTAAGATAGCCCCGAAACCTATTGGTAATAATAGAAGGGGTTCGTAGCGTTTTACTACTGCAAGATAGATAAGTAGGCAGCCCACCCCGATCATTACTAGGTTTCCAGCAGGGAAAGGTAACATCCCCTTTAACCCCTTACGCGTGAACCAATCAACCTATTACGACTAAAACATCGTCACTCTTTACGCTTTGCCCCTCCGAAACCGCTATCCTCTTAACGACGCCGGGTTTAGGAGCGTATATCTCATTCTCCATCTTCATAGCCTCCAAGACCAGAAGTACATCGCCAACCTTAACTTTATCGCCCACCTTACACTTTATCGATGTAATCGTCCCTGGGATAGGAGCCCTTACTACGCCTTCTCCACCTGTAGCCTCCATCATCGGGGTTTTAGGCTCAATTTTAAGTTCCCTTCTCTCGATTATTGGCGTGACCGATGGCCTCAGCACCTCAGAAACAGGAGTTGACGGCGCTATTCCAACCTCTTCCACCTCAACCATGAAGGTTTTCCCCTCAATGCTGACCTTAAACCTCCTTTTCACCTTACTATCTCCTCCGGATCGGTTTCTCCATTAACCCCATCCTACCGGCTATACTCCAAACCTTAGGTTGTACGTTCCCCCTTGAAGCGGTGATCGACGCTTGCAGCGCTGACTTCATCCCCATGTAGGAGGTAACGGCGGCAATAGCCGCCGCTTTCTCCTCCTCGCTAATCCCTTCACCGACCTCCTCCTTCGATGGGGCTTCCCCGACGAGTACCCCCCTCTTAAACGACCTCTTCAGTATCTCGCAGATAACTATGACTAATACGAGGGCTGAGAACATCCCTAACGCTCCCAGCGCGGTGATGGCAACGCCGAAACCCAAGGACATTGAGGAAACCCTCTTAACTCGTTAGGGTTCCAGATTTATGCTTTACCACCGCTAAGCCCCACACGCCGCCGTTGTAAGATTTATAGGTTTTCATTCCCCCCTCTTCTATTGGTTCGCTGATTGCTTTTTTAGCTTTAAATGTCTCGAAACCCCACTTCTTCTTTACTCCTTGTAGGCCTCCTTCCTAGGCTTAACGTAAGAGTTCGTCCTTTTAAGCATGAACTCTATATGGAGAAACCTGAAAGCCTTTAAGAGAACCTTAACTCGCTACTAGCTTCGTAGGTGAACGGAGCGTTAAGCATTACCTCTATAACCAGAATGTACACCGATTCAATGAAACTATCCAATTGGAAGAGGCCTAAACCGTCTTTTGGTTTACGGTTATGCATGTAGTTAGCTAAGCGATTAGCTTAATGAGGTTAGGTTCATCGCGTGGGAAAGCTTAAAGTTAAGGGGCTATTTTAGAGTTCTGGTCTATGGGAGGCTATCTGCTTGGAGGTTTTAAGCCACGACTTAGTTATTGTGGGTGCTGGTATTGCGGGTTTACGCGCGGCGATTTCAGCTTCTGAAGCTACTGGTGGTAAGCTTGACGTAGCCGTTATTTCAAAGGTATACCCGATACGATCGCATTCGGTATGTGCTCAAGGGGGTACCGCGGCTGTACTTAGGGAGGGGGATTCCTTTGACCTACACGCGTGGGATACCGTTGTAGGGGCAGACTTCCTAGCTGATCAGGACGTGGTGGAGGTTTTCGTTAGACGGTCTCCTAGGGAGGTAATACTAATTGAGCATTGGGGGTGTCCTTGGAGTAGGACCGAGGACGGTAAAATGGCTCAACGCCCCTTCGGAGGGCATAGCTTCCCGAGGGCTTGCTTCGCGGCCGATATGACCGGGTTCCATGAAATGCATACCCTCTATGGGAGGGCTAACGCCTACGGTAACGTAACGTTCTACAATGAGTGGATGGTTACGTCTCTACTAGTTGAGGATAATGCGGTTAAGGGATTAACGGCTATCGAGCTTAAGTCGGGGGCCATGCAGGCGGTGAAGGCTAAAGCAGTCATTATGGCTACGGGCGGCGCCTGTAGGATATACGGCTTTACCACTTATTCGCATACGGCTACCGGCGATGGGATGGCTATAGCTTATAGGGCTGGAGCACCCCTTGAGGATATGGAGTTCGTTCAATTCCACCCTACAGCCTTAGTTCCTTCAGGCGTCCTTATAACTGAGGGTGCACGCGGAGAAGGAGGCTACCTTATTAACGTTAAGGGTGAACGCTTCATGAAGCGTTACGCCCCTAAAAAGATGGAGTTAGCGCCTAGGGATATAGTTGCAAGGGCTGAAGAAGTTGAGGTTAGGGAGGGGCGTGGGTTTAAGGGTCCTTGGGGGCCCTACATAGCCCTCGACCTTAGACATTTAGGTGAGGAGAAGATAAAGGAGCGATTACCGCTCATAAGGGAGGTATCAATTAAGCTAGCGGGCATAGACCCCGTGGATGAGCCAATACCGATTAGACCCGCTGCGCATTACTCGATGGGCGGGATTAGAGCTAATGTGAAAACCGTTACCCCGCTACGTGGGCTTTACGCGGCCGGTGAATGTTCCTGTTTAAGCCTTCATGGTGCTAATAGGCTTGGTACAAACTCAACAGCTGAATGCCTAGTCTTCGGCGCTATAGCCGGTGAGGAGGCGGCTAAGTACGCGGTTAACTCTACGTTAGGCGAACTAGACGTGGAGAAGTTGAAGGCTGAGGAGAAGAGGGTTTTCGATGAGGTGTTAGGTAGTGAGGGCGATGAAAGGGTGCCGTCTATTAGGAGTGAGCTTCGAAGTTTAATGGATGAGAATGTGGGTATATTTAGGACCGAGGAAGGCCTTAAGGAGGCTTTAAAGGGCGTTAGGAGCCTTAAGGAGAGGGTTAGGAGGGTTAGGATCGAGGATAGGGGGAGAACCTATAACTCCGGCCTTGCCGCTGCCCTAGAGCTGGACTTCATGCTTGACCTAGCGGAGGTTACCGTGGTAAGCGCCCTAGCTCGAACGGAGTCTAGGGGGGCGCACTATAGGCTTGACTATCCTAACCGCGACGATAAGAACTGGTTGAAGCATACCTTAGCCTATTACACCGTGGATGGACCGCGGCTTGACTACGCGCCTGTAACCATAACTAGGTGGACGCCTACGGCTAGAGCCTATTAGGAGGGGATGTAGCGTGGAGGGGATGGTTAAAATCGTCGAATTCCGGGTTAAACGATTCAACCCGGAGAAGGGTGAAACCTATGAGTCTACGTATAGGGTGCCGGTTCGAAGGGGTATGACGATCCTTGACGCCCTAATGTACATTAAGGAGAACATCGACGAAACATTAACCTTTAGGTATTCCTGTAGGATGGGGATATGTGGTAGTTGTAGCGTAATGGTTAACGGTAAACCTATGCTGGCCTGTTATACTCAAATATTGGATTTAGGGGCTGACGTATTAACTATTGAGCCGCTCGCCAACCTTACGGTGATCAAGGACTTAGTGGTTGACGTAAAGCCGTTCCTGGATAAGGTGCTCGAGGTAAAGCCTTATATTATTAGGTCTGAGGAGGAGTTAAGGAGGCCTGAAGAGTTTATTCAGGGCGTTGAGGAGCTTAAGAGGTACTGGGACTTCTCCTTATGCATTAAGTGCTCTGTTTGCTACGCTGCATGTCCAGCCTCCATTGATAACGCGTTCCTAGGTCCATCGGCCCTATCCACCAATTACAGGTTCATTGTTGATACGCGTGACGCCGGTTTAAACGAACGGCTTAAGAAGGCTTCTGAAAGCGTTTGGCTATGCACCTCATGCAACTCGTGCACGTTAACCTGCCCTAAGAACGTTGATAGCGCCCTTTCAATTGTCGAGGAGAAGAGATTACTGGTTGAAGAGGGGCGGATATCGAAGAGAGTTATCGACGTATTGACGAGCTCCTTTAAATATCATAACCCGCTCGGTATGCCTAGGGCTAAGAGGCTTGATTGGGCTAAGGGCTTAAACGTTAAGGAGGCCGTAAGCGTAGGTAGATGTGATACGCTTCTCTTCATGTGCTGTCTACCATCCTACGACGCTAGGCTTCAAGAGGTAGCGAAGGCAGCCGCGTCACTACTCGCAGTAATAGGAGTAGACTACGTAGTGCTTGGAAGCGAGGAGGAATGGTGTTGTGGGGATCACATTTTAAGGATGGGTGAAAGGGGTCTTTTCGAGGAGTTAGCGGCTCATAATGCGTCCAGCTTTAGGAGGTATGGCGTAAGTAGGATTATAACCGTTTCACCGCATTGCTACTACGCGTTTAAGAATGAGAAGCCTTACACGGACGTTAAAGCTACGGTTCAACACTATACCGAGGTTTTAGGAGAGGCCTTGGATAAGGGTAGGCTTAGGTTTTCAAAGGCTATGAGTAAGCGGGTAATGTACCACGATCCATGCTTTCTAGGTAAGCGTAGCAAAGTTTACGAGGCGCCCCGGAAAATCCTTGAAGCAATACCAGGGTTAAAACTCGTTGAGGCTAGAAGGAATAAGGAGAATAGCTTCTGCTGTGGCGGGGGAGCTGGACGTATATGGATTGAGGAAGCCCCCTACGATAAACGGCCCTGCGTAAACAGGGTTAAAGAGGCAGTGGAGTTAGACGTCGACGTTATAGCTACGTCTTGCCCATTCTGCATAAGCACCTTAGAGGACGCCGTAAAAGTATTGGAGGTTGAAGGGAAAATAGCGGTAAGAGACATCCTAGAAATAGTTAAGGAGACATTATAGGTTGGTTGAACAGCGCTTGGAAAGGATATGACGGTAGCGAGGTTCAAAGATTGGAGGCGTAATAATTTTTAAGCCTTTAACTAGTTGATTTTTGAACCTAAGCTGAGGTGAACGCTTAGTTTAACTTTAATGCTTCGTAGCCTCACGTAAGGTGATGGAGGCCTCCTTAAGTCGAACTTATGGAGCTGCGTAATCGACGTTTATGGTGACCCATTACCGGATGAACGTTAGAAAAGCTAGTAGAAACCAGGTTGATTACCATGGAAGCGCGGTAGAAACGTAAGGCTAATTAATGCGGGTTTCCAGCCCTTATTTGAAGGCTTATGGATCCTTTAACGCTTTCAACTATAAGCTTGATTCTAGCCTTTGTGGTGTTAGCCGAGAACACCGTAGGCTTATGGAAGATCACCCAAGGCATTAAGGCCGTCCAAGATAGCGTTAAAGAGGTTCAGGAGGGCGTTAAAGCCGTCCAAGATAGCGCTAAAGAAGTCGAGGAGGGCATTAAGGCCGTTCAAGATAGCGTTAAAGAGGTTCAAGAGGGCGTTAAAGCCGTCCAAGACGGACAAAGGTACATGGTTGAAGGTCTGAAAACCTTACAAGAAGGTCAAAAGGCGATAATGGAGGCTTTGGAAAGGATTAGGAAGGGGTAATGGGCCGTTAGGGTACGATGATTAAGCCGCATTAAAGCGGGGTAACTTTCACTACAGGTTTTTTATGAAGCCGTTCATAAGCGTTAAAAATCTTTCTACGTCTTCCTTGGTATGCGCCGTTGAAAGGAATATGTAGGGTTTTACTGGCGTCTGATAAAGTACCCCGTTATTTATCATGTAGTGGAATAGCTTTTCAGCGATTACGCTATTCTTTGTTCTTTCAGCCGTTAACCCGTTTATCGGCCTCTCCTTCGTAAAGTGGATGCCGAGTAAAGAACCTAAACCGGTTACGTATGCTTCGAAGTTGTTTTTGGAAAAAACTTCCTCTAAACCTTCCTTCATCAAATTACCCAGTTCTTCTAGGTGGTTATATATTGATTCGCGGTTTCTTTCAAGCTCCTCTATTAAAGTATATCCAGCCCTCATTGTTAATGTATTCCCCGTGTACGTTCCTCCATGGAAAACCCTTTCCCAGAAGTAGGGTCTTTTAATTTGATCCAGTAGTTCCATTACGTCGGCCCTACCGCAAAACGCGCCTGCACCTGGGAAGTATTGTCCTCCAACTGCTTTACCGGTAGTTGTAATATCTGGTTTTACGCCGTAATAATGCTGAGCGCCCTTATAGAAGCGGAATCCTGTTATAACTTCATCAAATATTAGTAACGCATCCTTTTCGTAGCATATCTCCCTAAGGCCCTTTAGAAACTCCCTATTAGCTGGGATGTTGCCAGCCACTCCTATGACCGGCTCAACGATTATAGCCGCTAAATCCAAACCCTTAATTATCCTCCTAACCCCCTCTAAATCGTTGAACGGCAGTAGTACTGTATCCTTCATCGCGTCCTCTACTAACCCTAACGATGCCAATTTATCGTATGGATATGAAACGCCTTTATGTAGCGCGTCGTAACCTCCATGCCATCCCCCTTCAAACTTACCTATCTTTACCTTTTTAGTATAGGCTCTAGCGAGCCTTACCGCGTACATGTTAGCCTCGGTACCACTATTCGTCGGCCTCGCCATGTCGGTATTAAACCAGCTGCATATAGCCTTAGCCCATTTAACCTCCCACTCATTACACCAGCCTAGGTGTATTCCGTACTCTAATTGTTCTTTGACTGCTTTCATTATAGGCTCATAGTTATGGCCGACCACGACGGCTCCGTGAGACATCCAAAAATCGAGGTACTCATTACCGTTCACATCCCATAGCCTACTGCCCTTCGCTCTTCTAATATAAATTGGGTAGGGCTCGAAAAACCTTAAAGAGTATGTGACGCCGCCGGGTAAGAACTTCTTAGCTTCTTCAAAGAGTTCTTTAGACTTATCGCTCATACTGGTTCGGTATTAAGTTTAGCTTTACGGTTTTTAAATTTTAAGTAGGCACCGTATTAACGGTGATCAATCGTTACTCCTTAGCCGTCTAGGCTGTAGCTGGCTTATAGGCTGACTTATACGTTAGGACGTTGCCCATTAAGGCCTTAAGCTGCGGCGGTATGATGTCCTTCCTAGCTAGCTTCTCCCTAACCTTTAACACCATCCTCGGTATGTCTATACCCATGGGGCATACATCTTTACATCTACCGCAAAGCGTACAGGTGAACGCCTGTGTTGCTGTTGCTTCTAATCCTCTCGTGAAGAGGGTCCAAGGTGTACCGAAGCCTCCCATATAGGGCCCATGCTCACCGTAGTAGCCTCCAACCACGTTCCATACTGGGCACGTGTAGAGGCATCCTCCGCACTTAATGCATGTGAACGCCTCCCGGAAGTCTGGGTCCACTAGCATATCGCTTCTACCGTTATCGAGTAGGATTACGTCTATTTCAGACGGACCTGAGGCCGGCGTTACTAGTACTCGCTCTATGTCGTTTGAGCGGCTTAAGCCTATGGTGCTCATGAAGGTAACGGTGGCACCGCCAGTAGCGTATACGGGTATTACTTTAGCGTAGAGCTCACAGGTATACCTATCCGGCATTACCTTTTCAATACCTGCTAACACTATATGCTTATCGGGTAGCGTAGTAACTAACCTATCGTTAGCTTCATTCGTTAATATGTAGATTAACCCCGTATCCGCGGCGATAGCGTTAGCCCCTGAAAATCCTACCCGGGCCTCCATAGCCTTCCTCCTAACGAACTCTTTAGCGAACCTAACTAGCTCCCTAGGTTCAGGCGGTAGCTCTCTACCAGCTAGCTTTGAGTACGCTTCAGCGGCTCTTTGACGTGGAACCGTTATGGAGACCCCTGTCGGATGTGATGGCTTCCATTTAAGTAGTTGAAGCACTATGGCGCCTACATCGGTTTCCCAAGCCTTAATCCCGTGTTCCTCCAAGAACTCGTTAAGCTCTATTTCTTCGCTTGTTAAGCTTTTTACTTTAACTATTTCCTTCTCATCGCCTATCATCTTGAGGATTAATCGATTAGCTTCATCGCCGTCCTTGGCGAGGTAAACGTTCATACCCTGCTCCTTCATGGCCTTAATAGCCTGCGATATATACACATCCATCTTATCGAGGGCAGCCCTACGAATACCCTTTAACTCCTCAGCCCACTCCTCAACTTTAAACGTTTGAAGGGACTTAGCCTTCCTATCCGTGTAGTGTTTAACGGCTCGCACTATGGCTTGATACTGGAACTGGTCGGCTGATAAGTCGATTAAACGGTTAAAGTACCCCTCGAAGTCAACTTTAACCACTGCTTTCACCTCAACCTTGAGAGTATATAGCGGCCGAGCTCCACTACTTCGATGGGCCGTTTGGTTACGTCTAATCGACGTTCAGCCGCTATACCTAGGTTTAATAGGCAAGTGGGGCAAGCTGTAATTAGTTTTGAGACGCCTAATGGCTCAATGTCTCTTTCAAGCCTTACTTCAGCCATCCTAATGCTAAGTTCAGGGGCTACAGCCCATAAGCCTCCTCCACCACCGCAGCAAAGAGCTTCACGGCCGGATGTTAACGGTTCAATAAGGGTTGAAGCAGCTTGAAGAACCTTTCTGGGTGCTTCAAACTCGCCGCTCAGTCTTCCAAGCTCGCAGGGGTCATGATACGTAACCTTTTCCTTCGGCTCGGCGAAGCTAAACTTACTCAAGGATTCAGCTAAGGCTTGCGTTATATGCTTGAATGGTGGAAGCCGGGCTTCAAACTCCCTGTACTTCTTAAAGGCGTGATAGCAGCCAGCACATCCAGTGATTAAGAGGTCTACGTTCGCTTTAGCTATTTGTTCAGAGGTATCGTGAATTACCCTTTCAGCCTCATCGAGGCTCCCGATTAGGAGTAGGGGGTCTCCGCAACATCCTTCATCGCTTAGCTTAACCACCTCGTAACCGATTTTCTCTAAAAGCTTTACGTGATCCTCGACGAGGTCTGGGAACCTATACCTAAGCGTGCAACCAGCCCAATAAAGCGCCTTCAATAACATCCTACTCCATTTAAACCTTTTAAAGGTTTAAAAACGAAGGCCTTAAAAGGTTTTTTCTACGGTTTAAGCGTATGTTAACGCCATTTTTAACCCCTTCTTCTTTAACCTTTCAAGGATACGGGTTAGGATAGCGCGAAGCTCCTCAGCATCCATACGTTCCACTTTTACCTTAAGCTCCTCGTGGTTACGCGCGTTAAGCTCTAGCATAAGCTCCTTTTCAACTTCGTCCGGTTGCGATATCTTAAAGCCGAGGTACTTGGCTATGATTACCCAACACACCATTAATACCGCCTCGACGACGTTATAACGTGTATAGACGGAGTACTTTAACTATGCGTTCATCGCCGCTAAGACTTAGAGATGCCGAGTAATACGGGGCCTTCAATGCTTAAAGCTTAAGAATGAGGTGCCCCTACCTTTAAGGGGGTTATATGAGCACTGATAAGGAGGTTAAGGAGCACCTCCTTAAACAACTGTACGAGTTAAAGGCTAAGGTAGCTGAAATGGGTGGCCCTAAAGGTGTTGAAAGGCAGCGTAAGCTTGGAAAGCTAACGGCTAGGGAGCGTATTGAGAAACTACTTGATCCGGGGTCCTTCGTTGAGGTAGGGGCCCTCGTTAAGCATCGCGGCGTCGAGCTAGGCATGGATAAAAGGGAGGTAGCCGCGGACGGCGTAGTTACGGGTTACGGTACTATTGAGGGTAGGAAGGTGTACGTATTCTCCCAGGACTTCACCTCCATGGGTGGTACGCTGGGCGAGATGCACGCTAAGAAGATATGCTTAATCCTAGATAGGGCGGCTAAGGACGGATGCCCGGTAATAGGTATTAATGATTCCGGAGGCGCTAGAATACAGGAAGGTGTCGACGCCTTATCCGGTTATGGGCAAATATTCTTTAGGAACTCCATATACTCCGGGGTTGTTCCGCAGATATGCGCAATCCTAGGCCCGTGCGCTGGAGGCGCCGTCTACTCCCCGGCCTTAATGGACTTCGTGTTCATGGTTGAAGGTGAAAGCTACGCCTTCATAACCGGGCCCAGGGTAATTAAGGAGGTACTAGGTGAGGAGATAAGCGAGGTTGAACTCGGCGGACCCTTGGTTCAGCAGCAGAAAGCCGGAGTTTGCCATCGCTGTGAGAAAAGCGAGGAGGAATGCTTTAAATCCATTAGGTGGTTACTACGCTACCTACCTTCGAACAACCTTGAGGACCCTCCTAGGATGAATACTGGCGACGACCCAGAGCGTATCGATGAAACGCTCTTCGACGTAGTGCCAGCCGACCCCACAAAGCCCTACGACATGTATGAGGTTATAAGAAGGGTTTTTGATGCACCCCTACCGGATGAACCCGTTAATTACTTTGATATACTACCTCTATTCGCCCCTAACATAGTAACCTGCTTCGCTAGGCTTAACGGTTACCCTGTAGGTATTATAGCTAACCAGCCTAAGGTGAAGGCCGGCTGCTTAGATATCGATGCCTCCGATAAAGCTTCAAGGTTTATTAGGTTCTGCGACTCCTTCAACATACCCTTAATCAACATAGTCGACGTACCCGGTTACCTACCGGGTAGGGATCAGGAGTGGGGCGGTATAATTAGGCATGGAGCTAAAATGCTCTACGCGTACTCGGAGGCAACCGTACCTAAGATTACGTTAATCATTAGGAAGGCCTACGGTGGCTCCTACCTAGCTATGTGCAGCAAGGATCTAGGCGCCGACTGGGTATTTGCTTGGCCCACGGCCGAGCTAGCCGTTATGGGGCCTGAAGGAGCTGCCCCAATAATATTTAGGGAGGAGATCGAGAAAGCGCCGGACCCGGCGAAGGCGTTAAAGGAGAAGATAGCCCTCTACCGTTCACTCTTCGCTAACCCGTATAGGGCTGCTGCACACCTCCATATCGACGACGTAATAGACCCTAAGGAAACCCGCCCCCGCCTAGTTAGGGCGCTCGAGGCCTCATTAAGTAAGAGGGATGAAAGGCCGAGGAGGAAACACGGAGTACCACCGGTGTAGAACGTGACAACTCAGGTAACTAAGGAGGAGGCAGCCGTAGTATTCGCAGCTTTAACCACCTATTTAGCTAAACCAGCTAAACCTCCGCTTTTAAGGGATGAGCTAATAGAGGCCGTTAAACCGTTACTTGAAGAATACGAGAAGCGAGTTAGAAGCGAGCTACTAGGTGAGGTTAAAGTGTTAATTGAAGCCTTGACCAGGAGGATAGACCTATTAGAGAGGAGGATGACGGCCTTAACTAGGCCTGTTGAAACGCGTAAACCCGAGGCTGAGGCCGTCCCCGTAGGCCCACCTTGGAGTCTACCCCTTAGGGGGTTAAAGGGGTACGTTAAGCGTACAGTTAAGACCGCTTCACTATGGGGTTTAGCCGGTAGGATGGAGCTTATGGAGCGTGGAGGTGTTAAAGCTTGGTTCAAATAACCGATTTAATATTCCGCGACGCGCATCAATCATTGATAGCTACGAGGATGCGGACCGAGGATATGCTACCTATAGCCGACGTGATTGATCAAGTAGGTTTCTTCTCCCTCGAGGTATGGGGTGGGGCTACGTTCGACGTGTGCTTAAGGTTCCTAGCTGAGGATCCGTGGGAGAGGCTTCGGCTACTGAAGGAACGTATGCCGAATACGCCTATGCAGATGCTTGAACGAGCCATGAACATAGTGGGCTATAGGAACTACCCCGACGACATAGTGATAAAGTTTATAGAGTTAGCCCATAAGAATGGCGTCGACTACTTTAGAATCTTCGACGCACTTAACGACCTTAGGAACATGGAGGTACCTATCGAGGCCGCTAAGGCCGTGGGGGCCCACGTACAGGGGGCCCTCTGCTATACTATAAGCCCGGTTCATACCGTGGAGTACTACGTTGAAACGTTTAAGAAGCTTGAAAAGATGGGTTGCGACTCCCTATGCTTAAAGGATATGTCTGGCATAATTTCTCCTCAACGGGCCTACCAAATCATTAAGGCCTGTAAGGAGGAGGGTATCAGGGTGCCTATTGACCTTCATACGCATATGACTAGCGGTATGGGTGAGCTAGCCTACATGAAGGCGTGTGAAGCGGGCGTTGACGTCCTAGATTGCTGCATATCACCCTTCTCGGGTGGGACCGCGGCGCCGCCTACGGAATCCGTGGTAGCAGCCCTTCAAGGTACGCCCTACGACCCAGGCTACGACCTTGAACTCCTTAATAGGTGTAGGGCCTACTTCATGAAGGTCTGGGAGAAGTATAGGCATCTCCACCGTCAGGAGGCTATGAAGGTGGATCCATCAGTAACTCTACACCAAATACCTGGAGGTATGCTTTCAAACATGATTTTACAGCTGGAACAGTTTGGAGCTAAGGATAAGTTTCAGGAGGTTTTAATTGAAACAGCGAGGGTTCAAAGGGATTTCGGTTGGCCAAGCCTAGTAACGCCTACTTCGCAGATCGTAGGTACGCAGGCTGTTTTAAACGTAATTTTCGGTAGGTATAAACGCGTTACCGAGGAGACGAAAAACTACGTTAAAGGCATGTACGGTAAGCCCCCAGGCGAAATACCTAAAGAGGTCTACGAGAAAGTCTTAGGGCCTAACTGGAAGGACGAGTTAGTGGAATGCCGCCCAGCAGATCTTTTAAAGCCCGAGTTCGATAAGTGTAAGCGGGAATTGATCGAGAAAGGCCTTTACCGAGGAAGGGATGAAGACGTAATTAGCTACGCGCTATTCCCGATGTATGCTGAAAAGTTTTTAAGAGGAGAGGTAAAACCGGAGTTTACTTCAGCCGAACTACCCCTCGAAGGCCCCTTAATAGGTAGGAGGTTTAAGGTAAGGGTCGGTAACGACGAGTACGAGGTAACCATTAGGAAGCTGATTAAAACGCGAAGCTAACGCGGTTAGAGGGTTATGGGTAAGCGTAGGTTTAAAGTCGTACTTAACGGTAAGGAGTACCAAGTCGAAGTGGAAAGCTTAGAGAAGGAGCCTTTAAACGACGTGATGCCAACCCCCGAGTCCATAGGGCTTCCAATAGTAATAGGTGAAAGCGAGTTTAAACCCGTTGTCGAGGAGGAGGCCCTTGAAAGTGTAGGAGCCGTAAAGCCGATGGGCTTAACGCTAACACCTAGAGCCGCCGTGGAGGTTGAAGGGGTACCGATTAAAGCCCCCATGCCGGGCGTCATTACGAAGGTGCTGGTGAAGCCCGGCGATAGAGTTAAGGTTAAGGATGGCTTAATCATCCTTGAGGCTATGAAGATGGAGAACCCCGTTGAAAGCCCCGTTGAAGGTACCGTTAAGGTGGTTAACGTTAAACCCGGGCAATCCGTTCAGAAGGATCAAGTGCTCGTGGTCGTCGGGTGAAGGAATGAAGGATTTAAACTACGTATTTTACTGCCGTAGGTGTAAGAAGCTTGTTAAGGTGTATGAGGCCTACGTGGAGGAAAAGGTTTTCCCCGAGGTTAAACCGGAGTTCGATGTGGCTACTTGGTGCTGCTCTATATGCGGTGAACCGATAGTTCAAGTATCAAGGAAGTGTAAACCCGGGGTTTAAGCTATGCCCTTAAAGATAATCCAGAGGGCTAGAGGTTTTACCCCTAACCTATACTTTAACGTGCCCTTCAAGGTAATGCTTGAATACCAAGTTAGAAGGGGGTCGAAGCTTATTTGTACGTTTAACAAAGTATACGAAGAAGCTGGCGGATCCGCGCGTGAAGTAGGCGTGGACGTAACGTGTAACGTTGAGGTTAGGGACGGACGCTTCTACCTACCATCAGACACTGTAAGAATCTTAAACCTAACCGGTACCGAGTACTGCGAAATTATCGTTCAGAAGCTTATTAAGCCGGACGGAGAGGAGGTTGAGCTATACCCCGGTGAGGAGGTTGAAGTGAAACTTGCTCCTAAACCGGCTTAACGTACACTAAATAAGCTTTATGGTTTAATCCCCACCTAGCGGTCCGACGTCGGGCCGATGCGGCTTACATAGTTAAGCCGTAAACAAAAAATTAATTTTAGCCCACCCCTTTATAAGGGGGTTTAATTAATGCCTCCTGATGGTAAGAGAATTAAGGTTTTAATCGCTAAGCCCGGCCTCGATGGTCATGATAGGGGCGCTAAGGTTATCGCTAGGGCGCTTAGAGACTCAGGGATGGAGGTTGTATATACGGGGCTTCATCAAACTCCGGAGCAGATAGTGAAGACAGCTATTCAGGAGGACGTAGACGTAATTGGGTTAAGCATTTTATCCGGGGCGCATATGACGTTACTGCCGAAGGTTATGAGGTTGCTTAAGGATGAGGGTGTTAACGACGTAGTCGTCGTAGCCGGTGGCATTATACCTGAGGAGGATGTACCTGAGCTTAAAAAAGCGGGTATCGCCGAATGTTTCGGGCCCGGTACCCCGCTTAAGACTATTATTGACTTCATTAACGAGAAGGTGAAGGAGTTGAGGGATCATGAGCGGCTTGGATGAGGTTAAGGCTAAGCTTGAAGAATGGGAAAGGGAGAAGGTTTTAAAGCTTTTAAATAAGGCGCCGGAGCGTAAGAAGGAGTTTACAACGCTATCCGGGATACCGGTTAAAAGGCTTTACACGCCAATCGACGTGAAGGCCGAATACCTTAGAGACCTAGGATTTCCAGGCGAATACCCTTACACTAGGGGTATTTACCCGACTATGTATAGGGGTAGAATATGGACCATGAGGCAGTACGCTGGCTACGGAACTGCTGAGGAAACGAATCAAAGGTTTAAGTTCCTACTTAAGGAGGGGCAAACGGGTTTAAGCGTAGCCTTCGACTTACCAACCCAGCTAGGCTACGATCCCGACCATCCCTTATCAGCCGGCGAAGTGGGTAGGGTCGGCGTTAGTATTGCTACGCTTAGGGATATGGAGGCCTTGTTTAACGGTATTCCGTTGGATAAGGTGACTACGTCGATGACGATTAACGCCACCTGTCCAACGGTGCTCGCCATGTACGTAGCGGTAGCAGAAAAGCAGGGAATACCTCCGAAAGCGTTAGGAGGTACCGTTCAAAACGATATACTGAAGGAATACGTAGCACGCGGTAACTACATATACCCGCCCGAGCCTTCCATGAAGCTCGTCGTAGACGTTATTGAGTACTGCGTTAAGGAGATGCCTAGATGGAATCCGATAAGCGTTAGCGGCTACCATATGAGGGAGGCCGGGGCAACAGCTGTTCAGGAGGTCGCGTTTACGTTATCGAGCGGTATAGCCTACGTGGAGGCATGTATTAAGCGGGGGTTAGACGTAGATTCCTTCGCCCCTAGGATTTCATTCTTCTTTGGGGCTCATAACGACCTTTTCGAGGAGGTATGTAAGTTTAGAGCCGCCCGTAGGTTATGGGCTCGGATAATGAAGGAGAGGTTTGACGCTAAAAACCCTGACTCCTGTAGGTTAAGGTTCCACGTTCAAACCGATGGCGTAACGTTAACAGCTCAACAACCCTTAAACAACATCGTTAGGGTGACTCTTCAAGCCTTAGCCGCTACGTTGGGTGGTGCTCAATCAGTACATACCAATTCCTTCGACGAAGCGTTATGCCTACCCACCGAGGAGGCCGTAAGGGTCGCCTTAAGAACACAGCAAATAATAGCTTTCGAGAGCAACGTAACTAACACCGTAGACCCCTTAGGCGGCTCCTACTACGTTGAATGGTTAACCGACGAAATTGAGAGTAGGGCGGAAAGCTACATTAAGCGGATAGACTCCATGGGAGGCATGGTTAAAGCCGTGGAGAACGGCTACGTTCAACGCGAAATAGCCGATAGCGCCTATAAGTACCAAAAGGCCGTTGAAAACAATGAACTAGTAGTAGTAGGCGTTAACGCCTTCACCATAGAGGAAAAACCGCCCTTAAAACTATTAAGGGTTAGACCCGAGGTTGAGGAGGCTCAAAGGATGAGGTTAGCGAAGGTTAAAGCCGAACGCGACCAGCAACGCGTAAAAAGCGCATTATTAAAGCTAAGTGAAGCAGCTAGGTCTGATGAAAACGTAATGGCAGCAGTACTTGAATGCGTTAAAGCGTACGTAACGCTACAGGAGATATCTGACGCGTTAAGGGAGGTTTACGGTGAGTATAAAGCCCCGACCATATATTAATGGAGGTAAGAGGCTATGATTGAGGCCGTGGACCATATAGGGGTAGCGGTGAAGGAGATAAGTGAAGCCGCCAAGTTCTACGAGGAGAAACTAGGCTTAAAGGTGGCTGGCGTTGAAGAGGTTAAGGACCAGAAGGTTAAGGTGGCGTTCATACCAATCGGAGAGACGAGGATAGAGTTAATTGAAGCAACAGCCCCGGATAGCCCGATAGCCGCGTTCATCTCGAAGAGGGGTGAAGGAATACACCACGTAGCCTTAAGGGTTACAAACCTCGAGGAAGCCTTAAACACGTTAAAGGGGAGGGGCGTAACCCTTATAGACGAGAAGCCTAGGATTGGCGCCCGCGGCATTAAAATAGCGTTCATCCATCCGAAGAGTAGTGGAATCCTACTCGAGCTCTGCCAGGAGTAAGCGTAGCCGGGGCGTAAGGCTTGAGGCTACACGAGTACGAGGCTAAAGCTATCCTTACTGAGTATGGAGTACCGACGCCTAAGGGTGGCGTTGCTAAAAGCCCTCAAGAAGCTAGAATGATAGCCGCTCGTATAGGTGGACCCGTAGCATTAAAGGCTCAGGTCCTAGTTGCTGGGAGGGGTAAGGCTGGTGGAGTAGTATATGCTGAAGGCCCTGACGAAGCCGAAGTTAAGGCTGAAAAGCTTCTAGGTAGCGAGATTAAAGGGTTAAAGGTGGATAAGCTACTAGTAGAGGAGAAAGTACGGATAGTGAAGGAGTTATACCTTAGCTTAACGCTTAACCGCGGAGGACGCTGCTTCACCTTCCTATACTCAAGCGAGGGAGGCGTCGACGTTGAGGAGCTAGCCAGTAAATACCCGGAGAAGATCGTTAGGTTGAACGTAAACCCACTCCTAGGCTTAAGGGACTTCGAAGTGAGGAGGCTGGTGAAGGAGGCTGGACTCCCCGGTGAGGCTGTAAGCATACTGGCTTCCATAGTTAAAGCCTTTTACAGCGTAGCTTCAAGGTACGATTGCGAGCTCGTTGAAAGTAATCCTCTAGCTTTAACCAGCGACGGTAAGCTGGTAGCGGTGGATGCGCGCATCGTAATCGATGATAGCGCCCTATTTAGGCATCCCGAGTTTAAAGGTAGGGTTAGGGAGGAATTAACAGATCTTGAGCGTAAGGCGGCTGAAGCCGGCTTTAGCTACGTAGAGCTAGACGGCGATATAGGCGTTATAGGTAACGGGGCCGGTTTAACCATGGCGAGTATGGACCTCGTCTACCTATACGGCGGAAAACCGGCGAACTTCCTCGATATAGGTGGAGGAGCAAGAGAGGAGAGAGTGGAGGAAGCCGTTAAACTTCAACTGTTAAACCCTAGGGTTAAAGCCGTTCTAGTAAACGTTTTAGGTGGTATTACTAGGTGTGATGAAGTAGCTAAAGGAGTTGTTAAGGCCCTACGGTCAAGCGGGGTAGTTAAACCGATCGTAGTAAGGCTTGTAGGGACGAGGGAGGAGGAGGGGAGGAGGATTATGTTGGAGGCTGGTCAAAGCTACCTTGAATCCATGGAGGAGGCTGCTAAAAAGGCTGTTGAGCTAGCTAGGGGGATGTTAAGTGGCGATACTCGTTAATAAGGATACGAAGGTAGTAGTACAAGGGATTACGGGGCGTGAAGGATCCTTCCATACGAAGCTAATGCTGGACTACGGCACCAAGATCCTAGCTGGGGTAACGCCGGGTAAGGGCGGTACCGAGGTTTTAGGGCTACCAGTATATGACTCGGTCCATGAAGCCGTTGAAGCCCACCCGGATATTAACGCCTCAATAATATTTGTACCAGCCCCCTTCGCTGCTGACGCTGTCTACGAGGCTATCGAGGAAGGCTTAAACCCGGTCGTCGTAATAACTGAGCATATACCTGTATGGGACGCCGTTAAGTTCACTAGCTACGCTCGAAGCAGGAGGATATGGGTTATAGGGCCTAACTCTCCAGGCGTAATTACGCCTGGAGAATGTAAAATGGGCGTAATGCCTGCCCACGTCTTTAGGAGGGGCGTAGTAGGTATGATTTCGAGGAGCGGAACGTTAACCTACGAGGTTGCATCCGCGGTTTCAAAGGCTGGCTTAGGGCAATCAACCTGTGTAGGTGTAGGCGGAGACCCAGTAGTAGGTATGGATCTAATCGAGGTGGTTGAACTCTTCGATAAGGACCCTGAAACTAAGGCTATAGCCGTAATAGGCGAAATAGGAGGGGATGCTGAGGAGAAACTAGCTCGATACGTAAAGAGGGTCGGGGTTAGTAAGCCGCTGGTAGCCTTCATAGCCGGTAGGACTGCTCCCCCAGGTAGGAGGATGGGGCACGCTGGAGCCATAATAACCATGGGGGCTGGAACCGCCGCGAGCAAGATTAAAGCGTTCCAGGAAGCAAACGTACAAGTAGCCGATACACCGTTAGACGTGGCTAAAATACTCTCAAAGCTCGTATAACTCCCTTCTTTAGGTGTATGGAGTTTGGACTTCTCCTTAACCGATAGGCAAGTAGCGTTGCAGAGGAAAGCCCAGGAATTCGCTAAGAGGGAGATTACGAGGGAAAAGGCGGCTAGGTATGAAGTTGAAGAGGAATTTCCATGGGATATTTATAGGAAAGCCGCTGAAAACGGGCTTATAGGGGTACGCTTTAACCTTGAGTATGGCGGTCAGGGCTACGGTGTTATTGAGCATTGCTTAATTGTAGAGGAACTTTGTAGAAGGGATTCAACCATCGGGTCGGCGTTAATGCTGGCCGAGGTTCAAGCCATACCGTTAATGAAGCACGGTAGCATGAGCCAGAGGAAGAAATACTTACCCCGTATAGCTTCAGGTAGGAGCGTAGCGGCCATCGCGATCACCGAGCCTAATCATGGTAGCGACATATTAAAGCTATCAACGACGGCTACGAAGGTAGGCGATGGATGGATCATAAATGGCGTTAAAACGCTGATAACCAATGGTGATATAGCCGACTTCGTAATGGTGCTATGCCAAACGGATCCAAACGTAGAGCCGTCGTATCGAGGGCAAACCATGTTCATAGTTGAAAGGGGCGTTGAAGGCTTTAACGCTGTAAGTATAAAGGGTAAAATGGGTATAAGGGCAACGTCTATAGCTGAACTATCCTTCGAGAACGTCCACGTACCTAGCGACGCGTTAGTAGGTGATGTAAATAAGGGGTTCTACGTGGTTATGGATTTCTTCGATGAAAGCCGGGTCGTTATAGCAGCGCAGGCCGTAGGAATAGCTCAAGGGGCTTTGGATCGCGCAGTAGCTTACGCTAAAAGCCGTTACCAGTTTGGTCAACGCGTAGCGGATTTTCAAGCCGTACAGCATCAACTCGCCGATGTAGCTATCCAAGTGGAGGCCGCGAGGCTATTAACTTATAAAGCCGCCTGGGCCATTGACGCTGGTAAGCCTAATCCGGCTTTAGCGTCCATGGCTAAAGCCTACGCAGCTAAAGTAGCCGTAGAAGCTGCTAGCACAGCTTTAAAAGTGTTTGGAGGTTACGGCTGTATAGCTAAGTATGAGGTTGAACGCTACTACCGTGACGCTAGGGTTACCGATATATATGAAGGGACTAGGGAGATCCAAAAGAACATGATAGCGAAAACCCTACTTTACGGTAGGCGTAAGGAGCTACCTACCTACTAACGATTTGGTTAAGGGCCTTAACTTAACGGTTAAAATAGCCGCTAGTACCATTTTAAGCGTATCACCAGGTAGGAAAGGTAGAACTCCTACAACTATGGCTTTAGTTAAATCCCCGCCGAGCCAGTAGCATAACTGAAGAAGACCTAGGAAGTATAGAGTTAACGTGCCGACGAGCATTGAAACGAGGTAATAGGTGAACCTAAGCCTTACACTATTAAGCCTATCGCCAACCTTAGCTAAGTAGCCGACGGTAAAGGAGCAAACCATAAAGCCTATTAAGTAGCCTCCGGTAGGGCCGAGCAGTACTAGGAGGCTGGCTCTACCTCCGGCGAAAACTGGTAGACCCATACAGCCTAATAGAACGTATAGGGCTTGACTTAAAGCTCCGAGCCTGCCTCCAAGGAGGGAGCCTGAAAGGTATACGAAAAGCGTTTGACCGGTGATAGGGACGGGCCCTATGGGTAGGTAGATGTAGGCGCCTACCGCGGTTAAAGCTGCGAACATAGCGGTGGTGGTTACGGTTAAGGACCGCTGGAGCATAAAAAAGGTTAACTTCTCTAATTAAAAAGGTTAACGTTTGGGGGTAAACATATGTATAAGTATCTGAGTTTACCGTGAATATGATGAGGTGCTCCGTAGTGCTTGAAGGCTTAAGGATCATCGACTTAACCAGGATGCTACCAGGCGGGTACTGTACGCTTTTACTCGCCGATCTAGGGGCTGAGGTTATTAAGGTGGAGGAGCCCGGCGTAGGTGATCCCGCGAGGGTTATGCCTCCCTTCTTCAAGGGTGAAGGGGGGCACCATTTAATCATCAACCGTAATAAGAAGAGCCTAACTTTAAACCTGAAAAGCGAAATGGGGAGGGAGGTCTTCTATAGGCTTTCCGAGAAGTCCGACGTGATTATTGAGAGCTTTAGGCCGGGCGTAGTTAAGCGGTTAAGTATCGACTATGAAACCATTAAGTCCATTAACCCTAGGATCGTTTACTGCTCCTTAACAGGTTACGGTCAAAGGGGCCCCTACGAGAATCTACCGGGTCACGATATTAACTACGTATCCATGGCCGGCATCCCAAGCTTCACCGGCTCCGCCGATGACCCACCGGTTTTACCAGGCGTCCAAGTAGCTGACTTAGCGGGTGGGATGATGTGTGCCATCGCCATTTTAGCAGCCTTACTTAGGAGGATTAAAACGGGTGAAGGAGCGTTTATAGACGTAGCCATGTTAGACGTAGCCGTTTCATGGCTTACTATTCACGCTGCTAAGTACTTCTTTGAAGGCGTAGCTCCTAAACGAGGCGACGTAGAACTGGCTGGCGCCGCGCCATACTACAATCTGTATGAAACGCTTGATGGGAAGTATATCGCCATCGGATGCCTCGAAGAGAGGTTTTGGAGGAATTTATGTAGAGCTATCGGAAGGGATGACCTCGCTGAACTTCAATACGCTGTCGGCGAAAAGCGTAAAGAAGTCTTCAAAACCCTTAGGGAGGTGTTTAAGGGTAAGAGTAGGTGGGAATGGTTTAAGGTATTAAGCGAAGCCGACGTTTGCTGCTCCCCCCTATACTCTGTTGATGAGGTCTTTAATGATCCGCACGTCGTTCAAAGGGGCATGTTGATCGAGGTTGAACACCCAACGCTTGGAAAGCTTAAACAAATAGGTAACCCCATAAAGGTAGCTGGGGTTAAGTTTAAGGTTAGAAGCCCGCCTCCAGCATTAGGTCAGCATACCGTGGAGATATTGAGGTGGCTAGGCTATAGCGACGAACAGATAAACGAGCTACGTAGCAAAGGAGTTATTTAAAGAAGAATTTTAAACCGGTGGGGTAGGTTTGCGGCGTTCTAACGATAGGCTTGAACGCCTATTAATACTTCTACGCGATTCTAAAAGGGTTTACCGCTCGGGTGAGGAGTTAGCGAAGGCTTTAGGTGTTTCAAGGGTTGCCGTCTGGAAGCATGTTAAAACCTTGAGGGATACGGGCTACGTTATAGAAGCTAAACCTAAGCTTGGCTATAGGCTATTGAAGGAGGCAGACATACTTAAGCCTACACTAGTCAAGGAAGGGTTAAGGACGAACTTCATCGGATGCGAGGTACGGTGTTACGACGCCGTGCCGTCAACTCAAAGCGTGGTTAAAGAGGCCGCTGAACGAGGATTTAGGGAGGGCTTCGTCGCCATCGCGGAGGAGCAAACCGCCGGTAGAGGCCGTAGGGGTAGAAGCTGGGTTTCACCTCGAGGCGGATTATGGTTATCAATACTGCTTAAACCGGGGCTACCGCCACCTAAACTCCCCCTATTAATGTTGGCCGCGGGCTTAGCCGTATCTAAGGCTGTAGAGACTACCTGTGGTTTAAAGGCGGAGTTGAAGTGGCCTAACGACGTGTTAATTAACGGTAGGAAGGTGGCGGGTATACTGGCTGAAGCGTCCGTTGAAGCGGACCTAGTCCATTACGTGGTGCTAGGTATAGGTGTAAACGTTAACAACGATCTACCCGTGAAGCTAAAGGAGGAAGCCACTACGCTTAAGGAGCAGCTTGGAAGCAGTGTAGCCAGGGTTAAGCTTGTACAGGAACTATTGAAGGCGTTAGAAGACGAATACTTAACGCTTAAACGGGGAGGGTATCAAGAAGTACTTGACGGTTGGAGAGCTAGGTCAAGTATCCTTAAGTCCGAGGTGATGGTTTCCCTTATGGGAGAGGCGTATGAGGGCGTAGCTGAAGATGTAGACGGGGACGGGGCCCTCATCCTTAGGCTTAAGGATGGAAGCTTAAAGCGGTTCCTAGCTGGCGACGTAACGCTGAGGATTAAAGCTAAAGGTTGAAGGGCTCTAACCCGCCTTAACCCCCTATTTGATAGGAATATTTCCCCTTTAACGATAAATATTGAGATGGAGCTTAGCTCCGGTACTGATAAATATCTGCCTATTAACGTCCTCTAGGAGGTGTAGTCTTGGACTTCGAGCTTAGTAAGGAGCAGAAGATGGTTATCCAAGCCGCTAGGGAGATAGCTAAGGACTTCGGGCCCGAGTATTGGAGGGAGAAGGAGGAGAAGGAGGAGTTCGGGCAGGAGTTTTGGGATGCGTTAAGGAAGGCCAACTTCCAGGGGATAGCGATCCCTGAGGAGTATGGAGGGGGAGGTATGGGGATGTTGGAGCTGGCCATGGCTATGGAGGAGCTGGCCGCTAATGGCTGCGGGATGGGTGGTGCTTGGTACTTAACGTTAACCTCCGTTTTCGGAGGCGTAACTATAACTAGACATGGTAGCAGGAGGTTGAAGGAGAAGTACCTACCGAAGATAGCCTCGGGCGAAATGGAGTTCTGCTTAGCCGTAACTGAGCCTAACGCTGGATCGAATACCTTCAACATCGAGACTAAGGCGGTTAAGGAAGGCGATGAATACGTAATTAACGGGACTAAGATGTTCATATCCGGAGCTGATAGAGCTAAAGGCATGACCCTACTTGTTAGAACAACGCCTAAGGAAAAAGCTCCTAAGAAAACCTATGGTATTAGCGTGTTCATAGTTGAACTACCAAACCCGGCGGTCGAGGTAACACCGATACCTAAGCATGGAATAAACTACTCAAAAACGTGTGAAGTAAACATAAACAACTTGAGGGTGCCCGAGGAGAACTTAGTCGGCGAAAAGGATCAGGGCTGGTACATCATACTTGATACCTTAAACCCGGAGCGTATCTCGTTCGCCGCCGCCGCGGTTGGAATAGCTAGATTAGCGATAAGTAAGGCTGTGGAGTATTCTAAGCAGAGGAGGATATTCGCTGATCCCATAGGATCCTATCAAGGGCTACAGTTCCCGTTAGCGCAGTCCTACGCCGAGGTTGAATGCGCTAGGCTTATGAACTATAGGGCGGCGTGGCTCTTCGATAATGGTAAGCCCTATACAGAGGTTGGAGCCGCAACCAACATGGCTAAAACGGTAGCTATAGAGTCCGGTATTAAAGCCGTATATAACGCTATGCAAGTCTTTGGGGGCTACGGTTACGCTAAGGAGTACGACGTGGAACGATGGTGGAGGGAAATAAACCTCTTAAGGCTGGCGCCGATAACGCAGCAAATGGCGTTAGCCTACATAGGTGAACACGTCTTAGGGATGCCGAAGTCGTATCGAACAGAGTGAAGAGCTTATGGACGAGGCCACCTTCAGTTCAGGTTAAGCTAACGATGCTCACGTAATTAAGACTGAAGCACCTTTTACGTTGGGCTCGTCCATAGGTTTTTACATTGGATTTCCATGCGATCGATAGAGGATTTTAAGCATTATACTTTAATAAGTTCTTCGATAGGTATAAATCGCCTATACCATTTTTTAAGCATTTGCTCGGTGACTACGTGAAGCTCTAAAGGCTCTTCCAAGGCCTTATACACCTTAACCATCATATCGTATTTACGCTCGATCATCCGCGTAACCACTAGAACGCCTATATCGCTTAATACAGTAGCCTCACCCCTAACAGAGGAGCCGAAAACGTATACTTCAGCCATAGGATCTATGGTTTGCACTAGGCTTTTAACTCGCTCCGCCGCCTTTAAATAGTCCTTAAACCTCCGGTTTTGCATGTTCATTAAACCTCGTCTACGAGCCGCTTAAACCTATCCACTATAAACCTGTGAAGGCTTTGAACCTCCTTTTCCTCGTAACTGTATGGAATATGCCTTGAAGCTACGTATGCCTCTTCAAGCCGAGCCACGTAACGGAGCGTTTGCTCATCCTCGATGAGGTGTTGGAGTTTTGAGTAATACTTTGTAGGTTCCCTTATAAGCCTCCTTAAGGAATGTGTCCTCGGATATGAACCAGTTTTAACTAAAAGTTTATACTTAAGGACGAGCTGGCAGTATTGCTCTAAGTTGAAGACGGCTAGATCCCATTCACCATTTTTAAGTAGGTGGTCAGCGTTCCTTAAAAAGGCTTCAGCCCTCCTTTTTAGGACCTCAATTTCTTCAAAGGACATGGAATCCACCATCCATTGTAAACATCGCAACCATAATATACCAACTCGCGTTAAGCCGGTCTTCCATTTAAAATCGCGTTTTTCTCCTTAAGAACTGTTGCATCAGAATTTAGAAGGACGGCTTTCTGGTATATCGTGTTGCAACAGTATCTTATAGTCGCCGTACGGCTTAACCAAAGGTAACCTAATAAGGCTTGAACCAAGCAAACCTCAACAAATTCAGAAACTCCGCACATAAACTAAAACAGTAAGAGGTTTAAAAGAAATAGTCAATGTTGCAAACGCCCATGGGACACGTAAAACTATTTAAAACTCCGCGGGTTTCGTATGCCACGCTAGCCTTATAATCGCGGGGTGGGAGGGTGGATATAGTTGTTTGCGTTAAGCGGGTTCCGGACGTAGCTGAAGCGGAGCTTAAGGTGGATGAAAGCGGTAAGGACGTTAAGAAGGAGGGGTTGGTTTTCGATATTAACGAGTGGGATGACTACGCGCTTGAAGAAGCACTACTACTGAAGGAGAAGTATGGTGGTACCGTTACTGCTATAACTGTAGGCCCTGAGGCCTCCGATGAAGTGTTGAGGAAGTGTTTAGCTAAGGGGGCTGATACCGCCATTAGGTTAACTGATGAAGCCTTTAAGGGTTCTGACGCTTACGCTACAGCTAAAATACTTTGGGCGGCTATAAAGAACCTACGTTACGATTTAATCCTTACAGGCGCTCAAGCCTCGGATGACGGGTACGCTATTGTAGGCCCTGTACTCGCGCATCTACTAGGTATTCCTCACGCTACCTTGGTTAAGAGGGTTGAAGTACTGGATGGTAGGGCCGTCAGGGTTCATCGGGAGCTTGAAGGGGGGCTTGAGGAGGTAGTTGAACTTGACCTTCCAGCTCTACTTACTATTCAAACCGGGATTAACGAGCCTAGGTACGTTTCCATTATGGGTATTCGGAGGGCCGCTAAGAAGGAGGTTAAAGTCTTAGGGTTGAAGGAGTTAGGGTTAAGCGTGGATGAGGCGGGCGAGGCGGGGTCATGGGTTAGGACGTTAAAGGTTTCAACCCCGATGCTTGAGGTTAAGACGGAGTTCCTTAAAGGTAGCCTTGAAGAGGTAGCTTCTAGGATCGTATCAATATTGAAGGAGAGGGGGTTAATCTAGTGAAGGAGGTTTTAGTTCTAGCTGAGCATAGGCGTGGTGAGCTTAGAGAGGTAACTTTTGAAGCTTTAGGGTTAGCTCGAAGCCTAGCTGAAACCAGCGGTGGCGCGGTAACGTGCGTTTTACTCGGCTTTAACGTAGGCGGTTACGCTGAAAAACTATCTGGATATAGCGATAAGGTACTACTTATCGAGCATGAGCTTTTAAAAGCGTTTAACTCCGACGTTTACCAGAAGGTTTTAGCTGGTTTAATTAGGGATCGTAAGCCCTTCATAGCGATCATGGGGCATACCTCCATGGGTATTGAGCTTGCTCCACGGTTAGCTGCCGAACTAAACCTACCGTTAGCAACCGACTGTGTAGGGGTTAAGGTTGAAGGTGAAGAGTTAAGAGTGGCTAGGCAGATTTACGGAGGTAAAATTAACGCTGAGCTAGTCCTGAGGAGGAGTGAAACGTACTTAGTGACGATTAGGCCGGGGACCTTTCCCATGGAGGCGGCTAAACCGGTGAAGGGTGAAGTCGTAAGGGTGGACTTACCTCCGCTGGAGGAGGTTAAGCGTAAGAGGTTCATCGAGTACGTTGAACCCCCTAAAGCAGAGGTAGATATTACGAGGGCGGACATAATAGTATCCGTAGGACGCGGGATAAGGGAGGCTAAAAACATACCGCTAGCCGATGGACTCGCCAAGGCGCTAGGCGGCGTTTTAGCGTGTTCGAGGCCTGTAGTTGATAAGGGCTGGCTTCCGAAGGATCGCCAAGTAGGTAGTTCGGGTAAAACGGTGAAGCCGAAGCTTTACTTAGCTCTCGGTATTAGTGGAGCGTTTCAGCACGTAATGGGTATGAAGGGATCCCAGCTGATAATAGCGGTAAATAAGGATCCTAACGCGCCGATATTTCAAGTAGCCCATTACGGCGTGGTTGAAGACCTATTCAAGGTCATACCGGCCTTAACCAGCGCGATAGCTAAGGTTAAGGGGGCTAGCTAAACTTCTTCAACCTGTCTTTAAGCCCCCCTTTTCTAACGTTTGATCGGGCGAGGGTTTATAAACTTGAAGCTGCTGTTTAAACCGGTCGATCATTGACGTGTGGGAAGGGTATGCCTAGGATTGGCGTCTACATTTGTAGGTGCGGCGGTAACATTAGCGACGTGGTCGACGTCGAAGCAGTGCGCGACGCCGCTTCGAAGTGGGATGGCGTAGTAACCGCTAAGGTTGAGACCTACCTTTGCTCTAAGCCATCTCAGGATGTAATCTTCAACGATATTAAGGAGTATAAGCTGGATAGGGTTATTGTTGCTTCCTGTACTCCTAGAATGCATTTAACCACGTTTCAATCCGTGCTTAAACGGGCTGGGTTAAACCCCTATATGCTCGAGTTCGTTAATATAAGGGAGCACTGTTCATGGGTTCACGGCCCTCCCCCGATAAAGCCTGAAGCCACCGAGAAGGCAATAAGCCTCGTTAGGGGAGGGTATGAGAGGAGCTTAAAGCTTGAAGCCTTGGAGCCTATAACGGAGAAGTGTTCGCGTGACGTTCTCGTGATCGGCGGCGGGATAGCGGGTATCATGGCCTCCTTGGAGCTAGGCAACATGGGCCACCACGTATACCTAGTTGAAAGGTACCCGTCTATAGGGGGGCATATGGCAAAGCTAACTAAGGTTTTTCCAACACTGGATTGCGCTCAATGTATTCTAACGCCTAGAATGGCCGAGGTTGGAAGGCATCCTAACATAACCCTCATTACCAACGCTGAAGTAGAACAGGTTAAAGGCTTCCCGGGTAACTACCAGGTTAAGGTAAGGGTAAAGCCTAGGGGCGTCGACCCTGAGAAGTGTACTGGTTGTGGTATATGCGTTCAGAAGTGTCCGTGGAAAACGTTTAATGAGTTTGAAGAGTATAGGTCAATGAGGAAGGCTATATACATACCGTTCCCTCAAGCAGTTCCTTACGCCGCCGCCATAGACTTTCAAGCCTGTAAAAAGTGCGGTGTATGCGTAAAGCTATGCCCACGTGGAGCCATAGACTTGGAGGATAAAGGAAGGGAGCTAGACCTTAACGTTGGAGCTATAATCGTAGCTACCGGCTACGACCTGTTCGACATTAAGAAGTTCGAGGAGTACGGGTACGGCGTATATAAGGACGTGGTAACCATGCTTGAGCTTGAACGTTTAACCTCCCTCTTCGGGCCTACCGGTGGCCACGTAAAAAGGTTTAGTGATGGAGGCGAGGTTAAAAGGTTAGCTATAGTTTTATGCGCTGGTTCGAGGGATACTGAACGCGGTAAACCTTACTGTAGCCGTATATGCTGTATGTATTCGATAAAGCAAGCCGTACTACTTAAGGAGCAATTCGGGATAGATGTATGGATCTACTATATTGATGTAAGGGCTACTGGTAGAGGCTACGAAGAACTTTATAGGAGGGCGCAGCAGGAAGGCGTAGTATTCGTTAAGGGTAAGGTCGCCGAGGTACGTATGGATAGAGGCTCTGGTAAGCTTATTGTTAGAGCTGAAAATACGCTTCTAGGGAGGGTTATTGAGGAAAAGTTCGATATGGTTGCTTTAGCCGTAGCCATGACGCCTGCCCTAGGCCTTTCGGATCTAGCACGCTTAATGAGGCTTCCTCTCGGCGAGGATGGATTCGTTCAGGAAAAGCATCCTAAGCTTGACCCCGTTGACTCGCTAGTAAGCGGTATTTATGCGTGTGGATGTACCTTGGGCCCTAAGGATGTTCGAGATACGGTATCAGACGCGTTAGGCGCTGCGGCTAAAGCTTCATCATTTCTAGGGGCTGGCTACGTTACGACGAGTCCAGAGAAGCCCGTAGTAAGGCTTGAGCTATGCGATGGTTGTGGTGCTTGCATTAAGGTTTGCCCCTCAGGCGCCATATCGCCCGTTGATGGAAAGGTTAAGGTGGACCCCTTCCTATGTATTGGTTGCGGCGCTTGTATACCTGAATGCCCTAGGGATGCCTTAGACTTTAAGAACGCTACTTGGGAGCAGATCGTAGCTACGATTAGAGGCGTTCTAGCCGGTAAGAAACCTGATGAGGTTAGGGTGGTAGCCTTCGTGGATAAAACTATAGCTTACACTGGCCTCGACTTTTTAGGCTTGGATAGAGCGCACTATCCGGTTAACGTAAGGGTTGTAGCGGTACCTTCAACGGCTATACTAGGGCTTAAACACATACTTTACGCTTTTGCTTCTGGCGCGGACGGGATAGCCGTAGTTGAAGGTAACCATGAGGTATACGAGAAGTACGTGGAGCAACGTATGCGTAAAGTTAGAGCCGCGTTAAGGAAGTACCGGATTGAAGGTGCTAGGCTACTAGTTAGTTTAACGGAGTTACCAGCCTATAAGAAGGTCGCCTCAATATTTGAGGAGTTAACCTCCATGGTTAAACAGTTGAAACCCATACCGGAGGAGGCGCGCAACGCCATTAGGAAGGAGCTCGGCTTAGGAGGTTGAAGCCCTTTGGCGTTAGCCGACTTCATCAGTAAGTTCGACCTACGACTATGTATGCAGTGCGGCGTATGTACGGGTAGCTGCCCATTAACGATTAGGTCAAGCCTTAACATGCGTAGGCTTATAAACGAGTTCGTAATGGATGGAGGTAAGCTAACCGGGGAGCATCCTGAACTCTGGGATTGTACTACCTGCTTAACCTGTAGGTCAAGGTGTCCCCGCGGTGTTGAAATCCTTGATTTAATAACTGGCCTTCGAAGCTCCATCCTTGAAGCTGGACGCGTACCCCCAACGCTTAGGGATGCCCTAGAAAACGTTTACAAGCATGGTAACCCGTGGGGTAAGAGTAGGGCTAAACGCGTTGAATGGATTAGCGGATTGAAAATTAAGAAGTTGGAGGAAGGGGTTAAAGCCGATAACGTACTTTTCACCTGCTGCGCTTCAGCCTACGATACGCGGGCTCAAAAAGCCACCATAGCACTAGTTCAATCTCTCGAAAAACTCAACGTAAACCTCGGAACCCTAGGGGAGGCTGAAACCTGCTGTGGCAACGAGGTTTACAATATGGGTGAAACAGGGCTTTTCGAGCTTTTATCAGAGGAGAACGCCGACCGGCTTAATAAGTATGAGGTACCCGTAATAACAACGTCGCCGCACTGCTACAACGCCTTTAAGAATAGGTATAAGGGTATAAAGCCGGCCGTTCAACATTACGCTCAGTACTTAGCCAAGCTGGTGGATGAAGATAAGCTTAAGTTCAATAAGAGGGTTGAGGTGATCGTAACATACCATGACCCATGCTACCTAGGGAGGCATAACAACGTTTACGATGAGCCTAGGAAGGTTATTGAAAGCATCCCCGGCGTAAAACTCGTTGAAATGGATCGGAACATGCGTAGAAGCCTATGCTGCGAGGGCGGTGGAGGTAGAATGTGGTATGAAGGACCCCCGGGAACCAGGCTTTCAGAGCTAAGGATCTTAGAGGCGTTAGACGTTAACGCTAACATACTAATAACCACATGCCCCTTCTGCCTCGCTAACTTTGAGGACGCTGTTAAAACCGTTGGAAAGGAGGAGCAGCTTAAAGTAATGGATCTAGCTGAACTAGTTATTCAAGCGCTTTAAACGGCTTCGCCTAAGCCCACGAAGACCCCTTATAAAGCGTCGTTAACTTTAATTAATTTTGAATCAAACTTTACGACTCTTCATGTTTCCCTCGCTTCGTTTCAACCTATAGAGGATACTGATGAGAGTTTAGTATGGATAGTTGAACGTGCGAAGTACGGTAAGGATTAGAGGCCGGAAGTGGAGAAGTGCTGGATGATAAAGAAGACGTACCAGAATTACTTATCGAAAGGCTTTATAGTTGCTTAAAGCATTAAGGCTAATGGTGTTGCGGCGTGAGCGTTATAAGGGTTAATGGGTACGAGTTTCCTTTGGAGCTCTACTACCATGAGGAACACTGCTGGGTTAAGGTTGAAGGCGAGGTTGTAAGGATAGGTTTTAACGATTTCGGGGCTAAGTTAGCGGGTAAGATTAAACACGTGGACGTACCCTTTGAGGGCGATGAGCTTGAACAGGGTAAACCCTTCGGCACTATTGAGTCCGGTAAGTGGATTGGTAAGCTTATAGCGCCTTTAAGCGGGACGGTGACGCAAGCTAATGAGGAGCTACTTGATAACCCTTCACTAATAAACGAAGATACCTACGGTCGAGGCTGGATCGCCATCCTAAAACCTAGTAAGCTTGAAGAGGAACTTAAAAAGCTATACCATACGCCGGAGCAAATTAGAAGCTGGATTGAACGTGAAATTAAGGAGCACGTGAAGAAGTAATTCGCGTTTAAGCCTCCGGGTTCCCAACTATTTTTCTACTTCACCCTTCCATAGTAAAGTTTAAGGTTAAGCCGGCCTAAAGCCAGGCTGGCTGTTTTTCGTAAGGGGTGGTGTAGGTGCTTGAGGCCTTGAAGGACCTTGAAAGCGTTCTAGGCCCCGATAAAGTATCCTTAGACGATTACGAAACCAGTCTCTATGAACGTGATTTGGCTCCTCTACCCTCCATAGCGTTATCCATGTTTAAAACGAGGCCTAACGCTGTCGTTAGGCCTTTAAGCCTTGAGGACGTGGTTAAAACCGTTTCCTTTGCTAATGAGCGTAACGTACCGATAACCCCTCGAGGGGCGGCTACCTACGGTTTCGGTGGAGCCTTGGTTACGAGTGGAGGTATAGCCTTAGACCTTAGATCATTAAACCGGGTTTTAAGTATTGATAGGGAAGGCTTAACCGTTAAGGTTGAAGCAGGGGTAACGTGGAAGGACCTTATCGATAAGCTTGAACGTGAAGGCTTAACGGTTTTAGCGTACCCTTCAAGCGCTATCGCGGCTACCGTTGGCGGATGGATAGCTACCGGCGGCTACGGTTACGGCTCCCTTAAATATGGCCACGTGAAGCATCACGTTAAGGCGTTGAAGGTAGTCTTACCCTCGTCGGAGGTAGTGGATGTTCCGAGCTCCTCATACCCCTTAGAATTGTTCCTAGGGACCGAGGGGGTTTTTGGGGTTATAGTTGAAGCGGAGCTTAAGGTTAAACCTAAACCCGCCGTTGAAAAACCTTTTTACGCTTCGTTTCCGAGCGAGGAGGCTATGCTATCGGCCGTTGACGAGCTTGTTAGATTGGAGCCTAAACCGTTTACCGTTGAGTTCTTCGATAGAAACCTCTCAGGGTTTAAACGCGAGGTAGGCTTCGAAGTCAAACCGGCTCCTGGCTTTATAGCTGTATATGAGGGTAGCGAGGATGAGGTAAGTAAGGGTGGGAAGAACTTTTTAGCTGTAACGAGTAAGCATAATGGTGAAGCGGAGAGCGAAGCCGTAGCTAGGCGTGAATGGGATCAAAGGTTTTACGCGTTAAAGATTAAGAAGTTAGGGCCAACTCTACTCGGCCAAGACCTAGTAGTACCGCTGGGAAGGGTTAGGGAGTACGCTTCCACCGTTTTAAGTATAGCTAAAGGTTATGGTTTAACCCCGGGTTATGCGGGTGTGGTAATCCTTGAAGAGGCGTTTCAACCAAGCTACAGGGTCGTTTTAATGCCTATGCTGCTAACCGATGAGCGTAGGAGGCTGGCCTACCTATCAACGTTACCGTTATTGAAGGATCTTTGCGATGCGGCTTTAAGCGTCGGCGGTACACCGTACGGGATAGGTTTATGGAACGTTCCATACGCTGAAAATGTACTGGGTAAGGCTACGCTAGCTAGGCTTAAGGAGGTTAAACGTAAAGTCGACCCGAAGGAGATTATGAACCCGAATAAGCTTTTCTTCGTTAAAACTAGGGTGGGCCTACCCTTTTCGGCTTCGCAGTATAAGCTTGGCATGAAGCTTTTAAAGCCCTTAAAGTATTTAAGGGGGATATCGAAGGCGGCTGAGCTTAAAGCTCCGGAGCTGTTACGCGGAGCCCTTAAAGACCTTTACGTATGCGCTAAATGTGGCTACTGCTACTCCGTTTGCCCAGCGGTTGAGCATGTTAAGCTTGAATCCTTATCGGTTAGGGGTAAGATTTACCACGTGAAGCGTAGCCTTGAGAAAGGTGTTAACGTAGCGGTTCAACCATTCATAGATAGGGTTTACCAATGTACTGTTTGCGGTAGATGCCGCGATTACTGTTCAACGGGTATAGATACCGTTGAGCTAATAGAGAAGCTACGCGAATACGTAGCTAAGCTAGGGTTAAACCCTAAGGAGATAGTAGGGCTACCAGGGGTTCTAAGTAGGAACTTTAACCCCTTCGGTATGGACCATGCTGATAGGCTAGGCTGGATCGACTATACGAATAAGCTCGGCCGAAGGCTTCTACGCTCCCTAAAACCCGAGGATCTAAAGAAGTTAAAGTATAAGGAGTTGGAAAAGGAGGGACTAGTTAAGGATAAGGCCGAGGTCGTCTACTTCGTCGGGTGTAGCGCTGCCTATTATAGGCGTAATAGCCGGATAGCTGAGGCTATGGTGAGATTAATGCTTGAAGCTGGTGAAGACTTCACCCTACTTGGGCCTGATGAGGTATGTTGTGGGGACCCGTTAATCCTCGCCGGTTACACCGATCAAGCCGTGGAGCTAGCTAAACGGAACCTTGAAGCTATAGGGAAACGTAACGCAAAGACAGTAGTATTTACGTGTGCTGGTTGCTATAGGGTTTTCACGCAGGAATACCCGAAGCTACTAGGAGGGAAGCCGAGCTTAAAGCTTATGCATTCTTCACAGTTACTAGAAGCCTACTTTAAGGAGGGGAGGTTAAAGGTTAGTGACGCCGTAGGGTTAAAGGTAGCTTATCACGACCCATGTGAGCTCGGTAGGCTTTCAAACGTTTATGAGGAACCGCGTAACGTGGTGAAGGCGTTAGGGGCTACGCTTATTGAACTACCTGAAAATAGGTGGAATTCGCTTTGTTGTGGCGGTGGAGGCCTACTTAGAAGTACTAACGTTAAGCTTAGCGAGGCTATAGCCTCCAGTAGGGTTAAGCAAATACTTGAAGCCGGTGTTAGCTATGTGGTTTCAGGGTGCCCATCCTGCAAGTCCATGTTGACCGACGCCCTACCTGTTGAGAAGGGCGTAAAGGTATTTGACTTGGTAGAACTAGTGGCTCAACAGCTTAACCTTATGCCGCCTGAGAAGTGAATTTTAACGCTTAGCTAACCCGTTTAAGACGGGCTTTAAGGTAGGCTTCATCAACTTGGTATCAGCCGTAAAGCGGAGCATCGGTTCATTAGCCTACGGGGGCCCTTAACGATGACGACCTATTCCCCTTTAAACTCCGGTTTCCTCTTCTCGAAGAAGGCCGAAATCCCTTCGGCTACGTCCTTCGTTGAAGCTATTATCCCTAACGCTTCGGACTCCATTTTAAGCCCTATATCGAGGGGTGCTTGCGACCCGAAGTTTAAGACGTATTTAGCATACTTTAATGCGATGGGCGGGCCCTCAGCTAGTTTCTTAGCTAACGCCTTAACCTCCTCCATTAACTTTCCGCTAGCTACAACCCTGTGTAGGAGGCCGAGCTTTAATGCTTCATAGGCCTTGATACGTTCCCCCAACATTACTAGTTCCTTCGCTTTAGCTAAACCTACGATTCTAACCAATCGTTGCGTCCCGCCCCAACCAGGTATCATACCGATCTTTATCTCCGGTGACCCTAACTCGGCGTGTTCAATCGCTACTCGGAAATCGCAAGCAAGTGCTAGCTCTAACCCCCCTCCGAGGCAGTAGCCGTTTATAGCGGCTATGTAGGGCTTCGACGACGACTCTATCCTTCTAGCGAGTTCTTGACCCCTAGCCGATATGTCGGGTGCGGTGGTCGGTGTTACTTCGGTGAAGGTAGTTATATCTGCCCCTACGCTAAAGGCTTTATCGCCAGCCCCGGTTATTACGACGCACCTAACGTCCTTATCATGTTCAAGCTCCTCGACGGCGGCTATTAACTCGTTCACCATCTCCATGGTTAAGGCGTTAAGCCTATGGGGGAGGTTAAGGGTTATCCAGGCTATGTAGTCCTCCTTCGTGACGGTTATGGTGTCGTAACGGCCCTTAACCATAACTGTAAAAGCCCCTTCCAGATTTTCGGCCTAGCCACCCTTTACTTACGTACTCTTCGAGTAGGGGGCAAGGCTTATACATCTCGGCCCCATGCTTCGCGTAAAGCTCCTTAAGCTTCGAGATTACGACGTCTAAGCCTATTCTATCACCTAATTCGCAGGGTCCAGAAGGCCAAGCCGCACCGAGCTTCATGGCGGTATCTATATCGTTTGGCTCTGCTACTCCTTCGTGGATTAGCCAAGCTGCCTCGTTAACGGCTACCGAGTAAACCCTTTGAACGTCGAATTTACCGGCTAGGTGGAAGGGGATTCTAGGCCTACCCACGGACCAATCGTAGAAGCCAGCTCCGGTCTTCTGACCGAGTTTTCCTTCCTTTATGAGTTTTTCTAGTAGGGGGCAAGTTTTAGCTCTACCACCATAGGCTTCCTCTATAACCTTTGACACGCTGTAAGCTACGTCTAAGCCTAGGTAGTCGGCTAGCTCGAAGGCCCCCATGAGGAGGCCGGCCTTATACTTTATGGTTGCATCCACCGCCTCCATGGCGGCCTCCCCCCTATGAATTGCCCAGCAGACGTCGTTAAACATGGATAATAGTACCCTATTCACTATGAAGCCTCTAACGTCCTTTTTAACTAAGATCGGTTTCTTACCTAGCTTCCTAGTTAGTTCAAGTGTTACGTTAACTGTTTCATCGCTCGTGTAATCCCCCTTAACCACCTCCACTAGCTCCATGAGTACTGGAGGGTTAAAGAAGTGTACGCCTACAACCTTATCCGGACGCCGGGTAACCTTTGAAAGCTCGGTTATACTAAGGCTCGAGGTATTAGTCGCTAGGATAGCGTGTTTAGGAGCTGCTTTATCTATAGCTGAAAATACGCGTTTTTTAAGCTCCAAGTCCTCGGGTACGGCCTCCACGACGAAATCTGCCTCTTTAACCGCCTCCTCGAGGTTTACCGTAGCCCTTATCCTAGACTTAATAACGTTTACTTCCTCCTCCTTAACCCTACGTTTCTCTGCTAGCTTACCGAGGCTCCACGCTATTTTATCCATGGCCCTCCTTAAGGCCTCATCGCTTACATCCACTAGGGTTACCTCGAACCCGGCCATTGCTAATAACTGGGCTATACCATGCCCCATGGTGCCAGCGCCTACTACTGCAAACCTCTTCAAGCTTAAGTCACCCAACACTACCTTTAAGCTCCTCCTTTAAAACCCTCCTTAACACTTTACCCGCCGGGGTTAAGGGTAGTTCGGATCTAAACTCTACCTCCCTTATCGCCTTGTAGGGTGCGACCCTCTGCTTCGTGAAGTTCATTATCTCCTCGGCGGTTGCACTCATCCCCTCCTTAAGGACCACGTAGGCCTTAGGTATTTCACCTGCTTCAGGATCCGGTTTACCTACTACCGCGCATAGTTTAACGGCTGGATGCTCGTAGAGGACGTCCTCTAACTCCCTTGGGTATACGCTATACCCCTTATACTTGATTAGATCCTTCTTCCTATCGACAATGTAGAAGTAGCCGTCCTCGTCCATCTTCCCCACATCACCGGTGTAAAGCCAGCCATCCCTTAACGTGCTCCGCGTCTCCTCCAACTTCCTCCAGTATCCCTTCATAACCTGTGGGCCCTTAACGACCAGCTCTCCAACCTCACCGGGTTTAAGCTCCTTAGTCCCGGTTTCAAGGTCAACGATTTTAGCCTCGGTATCCGGCCAAGGTATACCTATTGAACCTATCTTAACCGTTTTCATCGTTGAATCCATGGGGTTGGCATGAGTTACCGGTGAAGCCTCTGTTAAACCGTATCCTTCGATGAGGATTCCACCCGTTAACTCCATGAAGCGTTTTTGCACCTGCGGTGGTAGGGGGGCTGCCCCTGAAATGCAGAAGCGTACTGATGAAATATCGTACTTAGCGATGTCCGGATGGGCTATGAGCATGGCGTACATCGTCGGAACGCCGGGGAATTCCGTTACCTTATACTTAGCGATGGACTTTAGAACCTTCATCGGGTCGAAGCGTGGTAGTAAAACCATGGTCGAGGCGTGAACAATTGAAAGGTTCATCACCGTGGTCATCCCGTATATGTGGAAGAGCGGTAATACGCCTAGAACCACCCCCGTTCCAGGCTTTTCAGGCACCCAGTAGGAGCACATGATTGCGTTTGAAACCAGGTTATAATGTGTAAGCATAGCCCCCTTAGGTAAACCGGTAGTACCACCTGTATACTGTAGTAACGCTAAATCCTCCTTAGGCTTCACCTCGACGGATGGCGGATTTGCGGGATAGGTTTTTAGGAGCTCCCTGAAGAAGTAAACCCCAGGTTTAGGAGCTACTTTTAAATATGGAACCTTTTTAAGCAGCCTCCCTAAAACCCTTTTAACGGCTGGTAGGAAGTCACCTATACTAGTCACTATCACCCTTTTCAACCTAGTTTTCTCCCATACCTTCCTAACGGTTGGATAGAGTAGGTCAAGGGTAACTATGGTTTCAGCTTCAGAATCGTTTAACTGATACTCTAACTCCCGCTCCTTATATAGTGGGCTTACGGTTGTAACTATAGCGCCAATCCGCATAGCCCCGTAGTACCCTATAACGAACTGAGGCGTATTCGGGAGGAAGATGGCTACGACGTCACCCTTCCTTACACCTAAACCAGCAAGAGCCGTAGCGAACCTATCAGCTAAGTGGTCAAGCTCCTTAAAGGTTATTTTAAAGCCCTCAAACACTATGGCCACTCTATTTGGATACTTACGCGCCGTCTCTTTCAACAACTGGGGAAGGCTGGTTTCCGGATACTCTATCGTTTTAGGAACCCATTCAGGGTAAAACTTAAGCCAAGGCTTACCCATAAGTAATCAGACTCTTTACATCTAATCAGATTTCTTTAATACTATTAAATCTTAATTCTAACTTTATGAAGGCTTTTCGTACTGTTTAAGTTGGTTGTTAACCGGTTTTTGTGGCTATTGCTTTGAACGAATCGTCAAGGGATTTAGCTACGTCTAAATAAGTGTATGTAGCTTAAGGTTAAGGGAAGCATAGGCTTAAGGAATCTATGAAGACATTAAGCATAGGAGAATGGAAAATTCGTAATCTACAGAATGTTAAGGGCGTATGGTTTACGTTAACTAGTAGAGGAACTCGAACAACACCTTTCATGCACGTGGTTTAATCATGTAAACTACATTGACTTAACACTAAGCAATGGTCGAGCGGATAATTAGTACTTCCTGGTTATCGGGTTACTACGCTCGATTTAAACAGATCCTGTTTAGTCTAATACTGTTCACTTCCATGCTTAAAGCGATTGAACCGCTTCAACCTACGCTTTAACGACATAAGTACTCTTTCCATCGTGCTTCTACTTTCGAACGTTATGTCCTCGTACTGGTCCATTTTAAGGGGTTATATTAAAGGTCACCATTATGGACGTACTTAACGTTGAAGTAAGCTTACCGCTTACCTATAACCCTTTAACGCGTCCATGGATATGGGTTTAGCTGTAGAGCTTATTAGCGAGAGGAATATGCGCAAGTATATAAACCAGTATTAACTATTTAGCCGCCGGTGGTTTTATGGATTTCGAGTTGACGAAGGAGCAGAAGGAGGTTCAAGCCGCTGCTCGTGAGTTCGCTCAGAAGGAGTTTAAGCCTGAGCTTGCTAGGGAGTATGATAGGAGGGAGGAGTTTCCCTACGAACTCTTTAGGAAGGCTGCTAGCCTAGGTTTTATAGGATGCCACTTCCCTGAGGAGTATGGAGGTCAGGGCTACGGATTACTTGAAACCTGTCTTATCATAGAGGAGTTTTGTAGGGCTGATTCAACTCTTGGAGTTGCGGTAATTCTAGGTGCTTTCGGATCCGATTTAATCCATATGTTTGGTAGTGAGGAGCAGAAGGAGAAGTATTTAGTTAAGGTTGCTAGGGGTGAATGGATTTCTTCAGGCGCCTTTACTGAGCCAGCCCATGGGAGCGATATAACGGTTCTCGATACTACGGCTAAGCGTGATGGTGACTACTACGTGATTAACGGTACTAAGACACTCATAAGTAATGCGCCTATCGCCGACTTCGCCGTAGTGCTCTGCCAATCCGAGCCTGGGGTGAGGTATAAGCAGACCCTCTTAATAGTTGATAAGGGTTGTGAGGGTTTTGAAGCATCTAAGATCGAGGGTAAGATGGGTATTAGGGCTTCACCGATAGGTGAATACTCCTTTAACAATGTACGCGTATCCATCGAAAACCTGGTGGGTACCGAGGGTATGGGCTTTTACCATACGCTCGAGTTCCTAGATCTAGGGCGCGTGGGTGTTGCAGCGCAGGCTGTCGGCATGGCTCAGGGAGCTCTTGACAGAGCCTTAAGGTATGCTAAGGAGAGGAGCCAGTTTAACCGTAAGATAGCGGATTTCCAAGTTATACAGCATAAGCTAGCGGATATGGCTATACAGATCGAAGCCGCTAGGTTATTAACGTATAAGGCTGCGTGGTACGTTGATAAAGGCAGGATTATACCTGAGCTTACGTCTATGGCTAAGACGTACGCTACAGAGATGGCTATAAGGGTTATAGATGAGGCGCTTCAAATATTTGGCGGCTACGGCTACATAGCCGAGTACGACGTTGAACGCTACTACCGAGACGTAAGAATAACACCCCTATATGAGGGGACGAGTGAAATACAGAGGAACGTCATAGCTAAAGCCCTCCTACGTTAAACCGCCGCAGATTTACCGTTTACTTTCCTCCACATTCATATTAGCGCCACTTATGCCTCGCCACCTAATGGATAAGCCTCGTATCACCACTCTTTTAAACGGAGTCCCCGTTAAGCCTCCAAGTTAGAATTTTACCCTAGGCCTTACCTCCTTCTTAAAGGGGGTTGAGTTAGCCGAAACACTTCCGTCGTAACCGACGTTAAAGTGGTATAACGTTTCACAAGAACAAACCCTCTAAACCTTATAGTTTAAGGTTTGATCTACCTCTTTATTTTACTTGGTTTACGCGTTAGCATGTTATCGATGGGAGGTTTCTTAAGGGTATTGAGATCTTAGAGAGCTTAACGATCTTTAAGCCTGATTGTAATGTGGGATCCTAAGAACCTTACCACGTTAAACGTGGAAACCCTTTAATAGTAGAAGCGGGAAGGAGGCATGGTTGAACCTTTAAGGGGGCTTAAAGTCAAGCTTAATAGGTTAAGCTTTAAAGTAGCGTTTTGGTGATCTCGTTTGGTTAAGGTAGCGATCGTAGGGGTAGGACACGCTAAGTTCGGTGTTAGGTCTGACGTTAGCCTTCAGGAGCTCGCCTTTGAAGCCGTAAAACCGGCCCTTGAGGACGCTAAGGTATCGAAGGGCGACGTGGAGCTTGTATCAGTCGGTTGCGCCGGCTTTAGCCACGAGTGGTTACCAGCCGTTGTCACCTCGGAGTACATGGGTTTAAGCGGTGCTGGCTTAATTAGGTGTGAAGCTGCTTGCGCTAGTGGGGGCGCTGCTTTCTACGCGGCGTACTTAGCTATTGCGAGCGGGCAATACGATTGTGTCCTCGTTCTCGGCGTTGAGAAGATGAACGACCTTAATACCGACGCCGTTATCGAGCTTATTGGTAGGGCTGGCTACTACTTGTGGGAGTACCACTACTTTGGGGTTACCTTCCCCTCCTACTACGCTCTTCACGCTACGAGGCATATGGCTAAGTACGGAACCACCGAAGAGCAGATGGCTATGGTCGCGGTTAAGAACCATAAGTACGCGTCCATGAACCCCTACGCGCACCTTCAACGAAGGGTAACGGTTGACGAGGTCCTATCCTCCATGGTGATATCCTGGCCCTTAAAGCTTTACGACTGCTGTCCGATAAGTGATGGAGCCGCCGCTATCGTACTAGCTTCGGAGGATAAGGTAAAGGAGCTTAAAGTGGAAACACCCATCTGGGTAGCGGGGGTAGGCGTATCTTCGGATACCGCGAGTTTAAGTAAGAGGGAGGATTACGTAGGGCTTAAAGCTAGCGTACTAGCGTCGAGGAAAGCCTACAAAATGGCTAACGTGGAGCCAAGTAGCTTCGACCTAGCCGAGGTTCACGATTGCTTCACCATAGCCGAGATAATGGCCTACGAGGATTTAGGTTTCTGCCCTAAGGGTCAAGGTGGTAAAATGGTCGAGGAGGGTCAAACGGAGATAGGTGGTAAAATACCCGTGAACGTAGACGGCGGTTTAAAGGCTAAAGGCCACCCCTTAGGTGCTACTGGGGTATCCATGCTTGTTGAGGCAACTAAGCAACTTAGGGGGGAAGCCGGTAAGAGGCAGATACCCCTAAAGAATTACGTAGCCCTAGTCCATAACGTAGGGGGAACAGGGCATTACTGTTACGTCGTGGTTTTAAGGAGGTGAAGGTACATGGGCGATTCTCTATTAGAGTGTAAACCGGTAAGGCTTGCTTATAAGGTGCCGATCGGGAGGATCGAGAAGTTTTGGAGCGGACTTAAGGAGGGGAGAGTTTACGCTACGAAGTGTAGGAGATGTGGGGAAATCCACTTCCCACCCGTAGCTGATTGTCCTAATTGCTACGCGTCCAACGTTGAATGGGTGGAGCTTAACGGTGAAGCTGAGGTTGAAACGTTTACCCATGTTATTATTAGACCTGGCGACTTCCTCGGTTACGAGCCTTACACGATCACCATAGCTAAGCTTAAGGAGGGTGTTAAGGTCTTAGCCTGGTTAATAGGCGTGGAGTTCTCAGACGTAAAGGTGGGGATGAAGGTTAAGCTGGTAACCTGGAAGGGGGCCGACGGCTCGTTAAGCTACGCGTTCATCCCCATGAGGTAAACCTTCATGCTTCATTTACGCGGCGTAGCTAAGCTGTCTTAGAAACCGCTGTTGCAGGTAGTTCCCCTTAGCTTCTATTACGTCATGAAGGCCGATAGCCTTCATTAAGGGCTTTCGCGAAGGCCTCAATGGTTAAGGGTGGCTCCTTTACGTTGAAGCCTAAAAGCTTTGAAGCCCTTAGTATGATCGGAGGCTTCATATCGGCTAAGGCTAATAGGTTTTCATCCGTTAACGCTGAGGCAGTACTTATCCCTCCCAGCGTTAAACCGTTACTAATAACGTAGACGCGGTTGGCTAGCTTCGCTACGAACTCCACGTCGTGCGAAGTAATTACGACGGCTTTACCGGCCTCACTAGCTTCCAGTACTACTTGTTCTACCTCCTCCACGGATTTGGAGCTTAGGTTCGCCGTCGGCTCATCGAGTAGGAGAACGTCCGGGTCGTAAATCAGTATTGAGGCTAACGTTACCCTTCTTTTCTCACCTACGCTAAGCCTGTAGGGAGGCTTATCGAGTAGGCCCTTCAACCTAAACTTCTCAGCGAAAATCGAGACTTTAGCTTTAACCTCTTCTTCAGAGGATAGGAGCTGGCGGAGGGTGAAGGCTAGTTCATCGTAAACTGTCGGGTTGAATAGTTGATCGTCGGGGTCTTGGAAGAGTAAACCTATCCTCCTACGGGCTTCGGGTAGTTGCTTCTCTAACGGTTCTCCGTCGAGTAGAACGAGGCCGCTATCAGGTTTAAGGAGGCCCGCCGCGATGAGTAAGAGCGTTGTTTTACCGCTACCGTTAGACCCTATTATGGCTACGACTTCACCTCTATCCACGTTGAAGCTAGCGTTCCTTAATACCTCTACGTTGCCAGGGTACTTAAAGCGTACCTTCTCCACCTTTAACAGCATAATTCACGGCCCGATTAGAAGGTTTAGGACGGGTATAAATAAGGCGAGCCCCATTAAACCTAGGTCTTTAAGCCTATCAGGGGCTTTTAACGGCCTCCACGAGCTTAGTGGAGCGCTACGCGGGGAGGTCTCTACGAAGCTTTTGGCTCTAAGAGCCTTTTCAAGCCTCCAAGCCCTCTCGTAACCTTTAAGCATGAGGTCTCCGATTACCGTTGTTAGCATCCACCATACCCTCCTTAGCCTCCCCTTCTTCATGATGCGTGCCTCCCTAGCTGATAACAGCCTTACGGCTTCCCTAAGGAAGAGGGGTATGTAGGTAATGGATAATGAAGCCATAGCTGTAAGCTCGCTTGGTACGCGTAAACCCCTTAAACCTTTTACCATCCCCCTCCAGCCTATTATCTGGTAGAAGGCGGTGAAAATAGCCGCGGCGGAAGTTGCTCTAAGGGTGAAGGCAAGCAGGGTATTAACGCCTTCACGGCTAACTCTTAGCGTAGCGAAACCTAATGGTAGGCTGGCTATGATCTCGCCCGAGGTTATGAAGGCTAGGGGTATTGAAACTAAGAGGGACCATAAGGCTACGATTAACACCACCTTAACCCACGCGTAGGTTGAGGGGCGCGCGTATAGGGTTAAGGCTACGCTTAATAGTAATATTAGCGTTGGAAGCTTAACCCCGGTACTGAAGGATGCCGTAGCCGTAAGTATTAACGCGGAGAGTAGGGTTATGGTAGGGTTGAAGGATTTAAGGCTGGCTTCATGGTTTAAGTCGTTAACGGTATCCCTTAACGCCTCTAGGAAGCTATGAGTTAAACTCCTCTTCAACCTAGCCCCGCCTGCTTGATAGTAGCTTAACGATTAGGGAGCCTATGCTAAGTATCACTCCAATCCCTATGAAGCCCGCTATTACATATCCTACTGTAGCCGGTAGGCCGGGTACCGTATAATCTAGGAGCGGGGTCCAGTTGAGGGCCTCCGTTAAATCCGGGAGTTCAAGGGCTTCAGCGGCTAGATCTAATGGTTCATGGTAGCCCATTATATCCGCCAGGATTACGCCGAATAACGGGCTAACGATTACGAGTATGATGGTTACGATTAAGGCCTTCTTAAGGAAGGTAGCCATGCCTTAAACCTCCGATAATACTAGGTTGGGTGCTTTACGCGCTACGTACGCGATTACCGAAGCCGTTATTAAGCCTTCAATAACCCCTAAAGCTAGGTGCCACATAGCCATTACCGGCAGCGTAATCGTGACCCCGTAGGGGAAGGATGGTGAAAAACCTATCTCCAAGCCGCAAGCTACTCCGGCTAAGAATATACCGATCCAGCTGCCTAGGAAGGCCGCGATGGCCCTAACCGGTTCCTTAGCCCCTAACTTCTTAATGAGGGAACGATATATTAGGTAGCCGGCTAAGACGTTTACGATAGCCATGTTCAATGAGTTAGCCCCTAAAGCCGTAATACCGCCGTCATGGAACACTAAGCATTGAACAAGTAATACGAGGAATAACGTGAGAAAACCGAGCCAAGGTCCAAGCATGATACCTGCTAGGGCCCCTCCAACGAAGTGTAAGCTGGTACCTCCAGGTAGAGGCCAGTTTAACATTTGAGCCGCGAAAATACCAGCGGCTAAAACCGATACTAACGATCCTTGTTCAGCCGTTAGCGACGCCCTAACCCTCTTAAAGGCGTAGCCCCCGTAACCTAGGAAGATCATGTATGTAAAGGCCGACGTAAATACGTCTAAGAAGCCGTCTGGTATATGCATAAGCACCGGTAGGTGGTGCTGTTGGAAGTATATAAGTGTTACTATATAAAAATTAGTAACACTTATGGTATTAAGCCGGCCTCCATAACCGTAAAACGAATACGACCGTAGCTTAAGCTACCTCCACGAGCTTTAGCCTTAAAGCGGAATAGGTTACTTAAGGCGTCGTTGGGCTAAGCCGCTCATTAACCTAAAACCCTTCCCGCGTTTTCAGGTATCATCTACGACTATGAGGGGTCATTAAAACAGTAACTTATAGGGTATTCCATGCTTATTAAGCAGGTTTCCGATCTCCACCTTCTTCTCCTCAAAGAACTCTCTACTCATAGCGTACTCTAACCCATACTTCTTATAGATACGATCCGCGTAATGGTAGTTCATCTTATCTATTAACACGTAGTCAACTTTTCCACTAATCTCCTCAATGAGGCCTTCGGCCTTCGGTAGCAGGGGGGCTATCATTACGCTGGTTTTAACACCTGCGAAGCGAAGTTCGTTTAAAGCCTTTATCCTCTCCCTGATGGAGGGCGCTTTAGGCTCAAAAATCTGTTTAATCCTCTCATCGGCGGTCGTTAACGTAAACATTACCTCTACGTTTTTACGGCTTCGTAGGAGCTCTAAGTCGCGAAGCACGAAGGCCGACTTCGTCTGAATAGTAACGGGCCATCCCCTCTTAAGTAGGATTTCAAGGCAGCTCCTAGTAATCTCGTACCTCTTCTCTAAGGGCTGGTAGGGGTCACATAACCCGCTTATCCAAACCCTTCCAAGCCTCTTCCTACCTATCTCGCGTTTAAGTAGGCTTGCAGCGTTAACCTTTACGTCAACGAATTCGCCCCACCTCTCCCTATGTCCGGTAAACCTCTTTACGAATTGAGCGTAACAATAGGTACAGCCGTGCTCACAGCCGACGTAGGGGTTTATGGTGTAATCGAAGACCTTCGACTTCGATAAAATGCTTTTTACCCGGATCTCCCTAACTATCATAACCACTATACGACCTTCGCTAACGTCTAATACTCTAGGTGTTCTTAAAGCCCCCTTCTAGCTTTTGAAGTCGGTTCGTGAAGTTATACGTTTCTCGTACCTCTTCATAGCGAAGGCCGCCTTTACGGTCGTAACCGTTTAGCCTTATGGAGGAGAAGGATGATGAACGGCTTCACTATTAAGCAGATAGATGGTGTGAAGAGAGACCTCAATCGTAGTTCAAATTTTATCGCTACTTCTTATAGCTTTTAGGTTATCGGGGTTCCATGTTGAAGGTAGCTACCTACTTATACTTTCCCTAAGCTTTTCCTTCGGTTCCCACCTAAACCTCCATAACCCCCTTCCGAAGGCTTCGACGGCGATCTCTAATGCGTCGGCTAGCTTATCGTTTATTAGGGGCTCGTCGGCTAATAGCGATACTACTATATCGGTTGAAGCCTTCCTCGGTTCTACGTCCTCCGCCATAATGTTTACCTTTGCTATCCCCGCGTAAAGCCATGCTTTAAGCGGGCCGCCCGCGGTATCCAACGTTACCTCGAAAGCGTGTATGGGTGGCCAAAGCCCTAGTTTCTCCGCTACTTTAACGGGGATGAGGAGTTGCGGGGTAGGGGCTTCGTAACCGCTATTAAGTAGTGAAACCTCTTCTACCGATTTCCCGTTAACCTCGATCCTTAGCTTCAGCCTTACGACCATTGGCGGACACCTTAATCCTTCCAACCCGGCCGATCCTTTGAAGCACGATCCTACCTACAAAGACCTTCCCATTACGCAATAATGCCACCACGTGGAAACGTCTATCGGCCTCATTTTAACCTTTCCCCCGTAGTACCTAATGGAGTACCACCTGGAACGTCTTAGAACCGTTTAGGCTTCCGCTTAAAGTACTACTGGTTAATGGTGTTAGCTCGTACAAGCATATAAACTGGTAGTGACCACTTAGTTACCGGTGGTTTTATGGATTTCGAGTTGACGAAGGAGCAGAAGGAGGTTCAAGCCGCTGCTCGTGAGTTCGCTCAGAAGGAGTTTAAGCCTGAGCTTGCTAGGGAGTATGATAGGAGGGAGGAGTTTCCCTACGAACTCTTTAGGAAGGCTGCTAGCCTAGGTTTTATAGGATGCCACTTCCCTGAGGAGTATGGAGGTCAGGGCTACGGATTACTTGAAACCTGTCTTATCATAGAGGAGTTTTGTAGGGCTGATTCAACTCTTGGAGTTGCGGTAATTCTAGGTGCTTTCGGATCCGATTTAATCCATATGTTTGGTAGTGAGGAGCAGAAGGAGAAGTATTTAGTTAAGGTTGCTAGGGGTGAATGGATTTCTTCAGGCGCCTTTACTGAGCCAGCCCATGGGAGCGATATAACGGTTCTCGATACTACGGCTAAGCGTGAGGGCGATTACTACGTGGTTAATGGTACCAAGACCCTTATAACTAACGCGCCTATCGCCAATTTCGCCGTAGTCCTCTGCCAATCCGAGCCTGGGGTAAGGTATAGGCAGGTCCTCCTAATAGTTGATAAGGGTTGTGAGGGTTTTGAAGCATCTAAGATCGAGGGTAAGATGGGTATTAGGGCTTCACCGATAGGTGAATACTCCTTTAACAACGTCCGTGTACCCGTGAAGAACGTGGTGGGCTCTGATGGTAGAGGCTTCTATCATACTCTCGAGTTCCTAGATTTAGGGCGTGCATGTGTTGCGGCTCAGGCTGTAGGTATGGCTCAAGGCGCTTTCGATCGAGCCTTAAGGTACGCTAAGGAGAGGAGCCTGTTTAACCGTAAGATAGCGGATTTCCAAGTTATACAGCATAAGCTAGCGGATATGGTTACGCAGATTGAGGCTGCTAGGCTATTAACTTATAAAGCCGCATGGTACATCGATAGGGGTAGGATTATACCTGAGCTTACATCGATGGCTAAGACCTTCGCTACGGGGATAGCTATAAGGGTTATAGATGAGGCCCTTCAAATATTTGGCGGCTACGGCTACATAGCCGAGTACGACGTTGAACGCTACTATCGCGACGTGAGGATAACGCCCATATACGAAGGAACTAGTGAAATACAGAAGAACGTAGTAGCTAGAGCGCTTTTACGTTAAGCGTTAAATCTACCTACCTTTTTCCAGCTTGAAACGTCCAATCCCGGCTTTCATACTTACGTTTAAGTGCTTCAGCTAGTTTAAGCTCCTCCTCGTTCAACCCTTCCTCCACCAGTTTAACGTTTAACGCTTCACTAAACCCTTTCACCACGGCGTTTATGACTTCGTTTAAACGGCATCGTCCAAGCTCCCAACCAATAGTGGTCATCCGTAGCTTGAAGTTGTTAGCCTTAAAGCCAGGAGGCACCTTAATAGTGTCAAGCCAAGCTTCAGGGTCTAGGCCTAGTAGTAGCGTACCGTGCTGAAGCAAGGCCTTCCCGGTTCTCCTCTGCGCGCTACCCGAAATCTTCCTACCGTTTACTAGTACGTCGCTTCCACCGCCCCTTAAATAGCATAATTCAGCCCTATCCGAATCGTGAGTACCTCTAACGTTCGCGTTTAAACCTAGGTTCCTTAAACCGTAGACTAGCCCCGTAGCTATGGCTATTGAGGAGGAGAACAAATCCCTAGGTAAGCCTGGGAAATTCTCATGGATCACTACGCTATAGGTAAGCTCTAAGCCTTCGGCGTGGAGTAATGCTCCACCGCCGGTTATCCTCCTAACGAGGTCGTAACCACGCCTCTTAACGCCTTCAAGGTTAACCGCTTCCTCTACGCTTTGAGCATAGCCAATACTAACCGCTGACGGCTTCCACATGTAGAGTCTTAACGTATCTAAGCCTAGTTTAGGGCGAAGCGTAAGTATGGCTTCGTCGATAGCCATGTTCTCCGAGCCTCTCAACGGCCCATGAACGATTAGCCTCATACACCTATCCAAACGCTTAACACCGAGGCCCTACTAATACGTGGGAGGCTGAAAAGTGGAGGGCTCCCGGTTTTTTAAGGCTGTATGAAGCCATTATAACGGCTCAGGTCTGGTGTCATCTCTCACCGATCGACAATACCTGCCTTCTTCATCGCCTAGGGGACTCTAGGCGAGGACCTTAATAAGGGTAGCGAAAGCCTTTTTAAGCGGGTTATAGCCTATGGCTGGTTTAACGTAGCCTAGAGTTCAGCTGGAGAAGCTATAGGCTTTAGCGGTGAGGCGTCAATGCTTCACCGGTACGCTTAAAAACGGTAATAGTTAACTGATTCGTAGCGATTAAATGCTTAATGCTTTAAGCACGTTAGTCTTCGGGGGTACGCCTTTGAAGCTGTTAGTATTATCCGATGCGCATGGAAACATATTCTGGGTTAGGAGGGCTTTAAACTACCTTGAAAGGCTGGACGTAGACGCTATAACATACTCGGGCGATTCCTTAGACGAAGAGATCGTCCTCGAACTCGCTAAGGCGAAGGTACCGGTTTTCGCCGTACCGGGTAATATGGATAGCGTAGTTGAACTGGAAGCTAGTGAAAGGGTTGGGATAAGCGTTCACGGGAAGGTTGCTTCCTTTAAGGGCTACGTGTTTACGGGTGTTGGAGCCGTAAACTTTAACTTGGCTGAGAAAACCGTGAGGGATGAACTCGGGAAAAGGCTTCATAATCCTGGGAGGCTAATCCTAGTTACGCATTTCCCTCCTAAAGGTACTAGGGCTGATGTAGCTTTCTATAGGGTTCATATCGGTAGCTTAACCGTTAAACGGTTGATAGAAGACTTTAAACCGGTACTTTGTGCCTGCGGCCACGTACATGAAAGTAGGGCTATCGATACTCTAGGCGAAACCCTTATCGTTAACCCTGGACCAGTAAAGCATGGTTTTGGAGCGCTCGTAGACCTAGACGGGAAGAAAGCCGAACTCGTGGAAATCGATTAGCCCCCTAATACCTTAGTCGGTATTGCGTTAACCGTTAGCGGAGGCGTTAAACCTTTTTACCTTTGTAAAGGATGGTGTGGGCGGGATAGGCTTAAGTGTTTAAGCCTTGAATCGATCAAGTAATACTTAGGTATTACCCGGAGCTATTTGTCTTTAATCAAGTGGTTTACGTTAAGTATACCCGCACTTTTCTCCATCTATGGTGGTTATGGCTCTTACATTTACTTGTTTTAAGTGCGGCTTCGTGCTTCAAAGGTACGAGGTTAAAAAGCTCCTTATGGCCTACCATTTTCCAGCCGCTAAGGATGTCCTTAATAAGTACGGTGCGCGTTGCCCCCGATGCTTAAAGCCGTTAAACCATGGACCTGTTAAGATCGTAGTTACGCTAAACAACGTTAAGAACGGCGGTAAACGGCGTCGAAGATAGCGCCTAATAAGCTTAACCCTCCCCTTTATCTTAAAGCCTTTACTTATCGTAAAGGCCTAAGGTGGTTCGTGGGCGCTTGCCGCTCCCCGTATTTAGGAGGGTTCCTTCTAATCCGCTCATAAGCCCTGACCCGAGGCATAGCTGGGAGTCCCTTTGCACCTTTAACCCTGGCGCCGTAGAGCTTGAAGGAAGGATCTACATACTATATAGGGCGATGGGTTCTGATAGGACGTCGACCATAGGCTTAGCCATTAGTGGGGACGGGCTTCACGTAGATGAAAGGTTGGAGGAGCCAATATACGTTCCACGTGAGGAGTTTGAACAAAAGCTGGGCCAAGGCCATTCAGGCTGTGAGGATCCGCGGGTTGTAAGGGTTCACGATAAGCTCTACATGTTCTATACGGCTTACGACGGCTTAAACCCTCCTAGAGTCGCTGTAACGTCGATAAGTATAAACGACTTTATTAAGGGTGAATGGAATTGGCTTCCTCCTAGGCTAGTTTCTCCTCCTAGGATAGATGATAAGGATGCTTGCATAATCCCCGAGGAGGTGAAAGGTAACTATTTCTTCATCCATAGGGCTGGCGGTGTAAACATGGTTTACGACTACGTTAAATCCCCTGACTCCATTGAGCCTGATAGGCTTAAATGCAACCCGCTCCTAAAGCCTAGGCCCCACTTATGGGATGAGGTTAAGGTCGGTTTGGCATCCCCACCCATAAAGACTAGTTTAGGTTGGCTTACGTTCTACCACGGTGTTTCACGTAACTACGTTTATAGGGTTGGCGCAATACTCTTAGACCTTAACGATCCGTGTAGGGTTATCGCTAGAACTAAGGAAGCTCTTCTAGAGCCTTCCGCCGACTATGAGAAGCTGGGCTACGTGAATAACGTCGTCTTTCCATGCGGCTCCGTGTTAAGGGGTGAAACCATCCTCCTCTACTATGGAGCGGCAGATACCTACGTATGTGTAGCTACCGCAAACCTGAACGAGGTACTTTCAGCTCTAAGCGAAGTTAAGGAGGGTTGTTAGAAAGAACCTGGCTAGTCCTTAAGCGTTAATCCATGTGGATCTCAAAGTGGTTAAGGAATTACTCACGGTCTCAAAAGGAGAAGGTTAAGCTTATCTTTTAACCTACGCTTCTAGTGGAGTTTCGAGTGGAGGAGTTCTTAATCGGCTAGGTTGAGGCCGGTATTTCCGTTGGAGGCTTGAGTAATCCTAGCGCGCTTGGTTGATGGCGTCTATCGTGCTTAATACCTTAAGCGTACCGCTTTCATCCTTCAGTGTCCTTAATCCCGTTCTCCGTTATGGCGAAGACTACTTCACCCTCCGGTAGGTGGGGGCTATCGACTAGTTTAGCTATACGGCGTTCACCCTTACTCTTACGTAGCCATATACGCGCGCCTGGGGCATGCGCTAGTACGTGTCCTCCAACGGCGGTGGTAGCTTCACCGAAGAATACTTCGGGCCTAGCCATAACTTGGTTGGTTACGACGACGGCTATACCGAAGGCGTCCGCTAACCTTGCTAGGTCGTGTAGATGCCTATTAAGCTTCTGCTGCCTAGCGGCTAACGCTTCACGCCCCGGGTATTCGGCCCTGAAGTGGCCTGTTACACTATCGACGACTAGTAGCTTTACGTTCTCTTTGGGGGCTAGCTCCTTAACCTTATCGACTAGTAGCATCTGATGGTCGCTGTTAAAGGCGCGGGCGTACGTAATGTTGCGTAGCGCTTCCCGTTCATCTAATCCTAGCGCTTTAGCCATCTGTATAATGCGTTCAGGCCTAAACGTACCCTCGCTATCTATGTAGATGGCTCTACCGCTTAAACCGCCACGTTCAGGCGGTAGTTGGACGTTTACGCATAGCTGATGGCATATCTGCGTTTTACCGGTTCCGAACTCGCCGTAGAACTCCGTTATACTCGATGTTTCAACGCCCCCACTTAGAAGTGAATCTAAAGCTTTACTATTCGTGGTTATCTTGAAGACCCTTAACCTCGCCTGGTAGACTTCTTCAGCAGTCTTAAATGTTAGGTCAAGGCTTTGTAGGGCCGCTTGTATAATCCTTTGAGCCGTGGTTAACGGTAGGCCTGTTATCGCGGCTAGCTGGTGTGCAGGTGCAACAGCTATACTTTCAAGTGTCGTATAGCCAGCTGCCTCAAGCTTCTCAGCGGTAGCTGGGCCTACGCCGGGTAGATCGGTAAGCTTCTCAATCCTCTCGGTCTTCGACATCAACAAGAATTAGATGCCTCACCCTTTTAGGGTTTACTACTCTAGTTCCGGTACGTCTTAAAGCGCTAGGTGGTAGAACTAAACGTCGCCCTCCTGCACTCACTTCGTACAAGTGTTAAAGTTTAAACTAATAGCTGGAATTTTAAGGGGTTCTCTAGAACCCTATTCGTCATGTTGGCGTAGACACTTAAGGCCGCGAAGGTGTTTGCTGAAAGGCTTAAGAGTAGGTTTGCGGCGGTCGCGTAACCGGCCCCTATGCTTCCGAGTGCGGGCCCAACGCTTAAAAGGGAGCCTTCAACAGTTATGCCTACATCCGCCGCCGTCATCATCAGCGTTATGGCGTCACCCATAAGCTTACGGGTAGAAACCTGAAACCTCCTCTAGGCTTAATGGCTGAAGGTCGAGCGCGACTGGAAGCCTACGTGCAAGTTCAACGGCGAGGACGCTAACGGTGAGGAAGAAGCCGTATATTAAAACTGTGTCGCGAACGTGTAAACCGTACTCACGGAATGACTTGCTTAAAGGGCTATTGAAGACTACCGTGCCAACGTAGTAGCCTAAAGCGCATAAAGACCATCCGAGCGTTAAAGAGTTAAGCTTCATAACCCTTAAAGGTTAGCCGGAGGCTAAAAAGGGCCCTCTTGAAGCATATAAAGGAGCTTAAAGGAGCTAGAGGTTATTCCTATAAGCCTTAGAGAGGAAATTTGCAAGGATGATGGGGATGGAGAAATACTTAAGCATTCTTTCTCGATGCCTCCCAATAAGAGGAAAGAGCGCACTAAAATCTTCACTGGCTTAACAATAGTAAGTCCATTAATGAAGCCGCTTTTTTGTGGAAGAATAGTGGAGTCGAAACGATGAAGACTAAAGGATTCAAGAATGAAGGTGAAACGAATAGATGAGGTATAAAGCGTAAAGATAATAGCGGGATAAAGCCTTTCACATACTATTTTAACATCCAAAGCGCGAAGCTAGATGAGTTGAAACATACTTAACCGTACAACGGCACTACAGTTTCGCGGAAAGGAAAAATGTAATACTTTTTATCTTAGATTTCCATTCGAAAACTCTACGCTTTGCTTACAGTAGTCCCTGTTTAGAAAGGCTTTTTATGGTGAAAGGGAAATACTATTGATGATGGATGTTGAAGGGGGTTGTGAATCGTTCTCATGTTTTACTCCTTAGTATTTTACCCTTAAACCTTTAGCGAATACACCTTTAACGCTAAAGCTTATGAGGAAGGAGGCGCCTCGTTTCTAGGCTATGAGGAAGGTAAATGGTAGAATAGCTGGAGCCCTAATATTCGTAGGGGTAGCCCAATTCATCCTAAGCATGTTGATTGCCGAGTGCCTTTACCCTAACTACAGCGTCTCTGAAAACTATATAAGTGACTTAGGAAGGCTAAGCGCAGCATCCGCCCCGATTTTTAACTCTTCAATAGTTATATTAGGCTTAACCGTTGTAACTGGCGCCTACTTTTTAAGGGAAGTCGTTCGAAGCAAAGCCTTCCTCGGCCTTCTAATTTTATGTGGCGTAGGGGTTATGGGGGTCGGGATATTCCCGGAGGACTTCGGCGTAATTCACTTCATAGCCTCCTTAACGGCCTTTTTATTTGGCGCGCTATCAGCCATAGCCTCCTATAGGTTTCAGAAGCCACTACTATCCTACTTTGCGGTCGTTTTAGGTGTAACTTCGTTAACAGCGTTAATTCTATTCGGGCTAGGAGCTTATTTAGGCCTTGGTAAGGGCGGAATGGAACGGATGATAGCTTACCCCGTACTATTATGGGCGTTAGGATTCAGCGGCTATTTAATGAGGGGGTGAAAGGGGTTGATTTTCTTCACTATTTAAGCTTGAAGGGTTTTTCTGTTTTCCGCCCCATGGTTTATCCCGTCGAGCTCTAGGCCTCGTTAAGGATGCCCTAGCTATAGACGTATAGCTCGCTTAAACAGTTCACTACGGGAATCGTTAAACCGAACTAGCCTTAAGCCTAAAGTTTTAGGCTTTCCGTCAATTCCTTGTAGCCGAGATGAAAGTTAAGGTTTGTTTAGAAGAATCCCTTCTTTTTACGCCTTTAAAAAAGCTTACGCCAGTCTTTCATGGGTATTAACGTAAACGGGGTGTGTACGTGAATTTCAGATACTGAAACCTCACTGTTGTATCGTCATCTTTTAGAGTTACATCCACGCTTAAGTCCTTTACGTTCCTTCCATCCACTACGACTATCGGATGGCCTCCATAGTCTTACATAAGGCTTGCTATCTTCTAGAACTTCCCGAGGAAAATAGTCCCTTTCCCTATCGATAATGACCTCGACTAACCTATGGGGCTAATCCTTTTTCCCTTGAGCTTATCTTTTTTCTTGATGCAAACGCGCTCGCTACGGTATTTTTACGTCTTTGAACTTTTCGCTAGCTTGCTGTCCGGCTACCCCCCAATTCTCCATTGGATCCTCGTGGATTACGACTTCAACAGCCTCCATTGGGATACCTAACGTAGTGAAAACCTTAGTTACGCCCTCTATCACCTTTTTCTTAGCCTCGTTCGAAAACCCCTTCCACACGTATACGTGAACTATCGGCATGATTCAACCTCCACCCATAATATATGGAAATTATTATGTGCCCGTAAAGCTTTTCTGTTTAACTTATTCTTCTCGTTTACCCGTTCTTGGTTTATGGACTGAAGGCTTATACGCAGGCTTCTATGAGCGGATTACTCATGGTTTTAGGCTGAGGATACCTTTAAAGGCGTTTATCGGGCTTCCATCCTTAATTAGGGCTACGTTAAATTAACCTACACCACTAGCGGAAAACGAATCTTAACGCCTTTACAACCTATGAAAGCATATAAGCTTCTAACCCTAGGTTATGAGTGGATGGGTTTATGATGTTATCCTCCAGCGATAAGCTTCAAGAGCGAAACCTAGCTTTAAGGCTGTCAAAGCTACTGTCTAACTTCATCCCCGGCTATAACCCTTACGACTATGAAGGGCGGGTTATAGTCGAAGTGGCGGCGGAGGATGCTAAAAGCTACTTTAAAGCGTTAAAATATGAGCGGGGGTTAAGGGTTTGGAGTGGAGACGCTATTGCCGAATGGTTAGAGCTATGGGTGTATAAGTGGCGTGAACGGGTTAAGCTGGTTTTTGATAAAAGGTTTACAGCCATCTTCGATAAGCAGAGGGAGCTAGTAAGGGAGACGGAGGGTTTATGGAGGGCGTTACCATACCGTGAAGAGCTTAAGGAGCTGGTAATCCTAGCCCTCATAGAGGTTGGTGAATTCTGCTTTACCGATCTAGTAGCGGAGAACATTATTCGAAGCGAGCTCCATGCCTATAAGAAGCGGTTTAAAAGCGAAGAAGCAGTTCTACTCCACCTTTCAATTAGCCCATTAAAATTCGCTAAAAACCTTATGAGGAGGGCTAAGGATTTAAAGCATTGGCGAGGCCCACTAGTTATGTTTAAAGTTGATAGTAAGATACTTCAGGGAGCTACTGGGAGGATCGTTAATAGGATACGTGAAGCTAACCACTACGCCCTATTCGAATTTTAACGGGTATTATGTGCTTAACGAACCTTTATAAAAGCCGCATATACGTGAAGCTAGGCTTAAAGGTTGAATGAACAGCTTCCAGCATTTATAATGAGGGTGTTGAATAGGTAAGAAGGGCTGTTTGGTTGGAGGCCTACGTTCCAAGGGTTTATGGAAGGGTTGAGAGGGTTGGGTTTAAAAGGTATGTTTCGGATTTAGCCCAGGAATTGGTTTGGCTGGATACGTGAAAACTTGCCTGATGGATCCATGGAGATATTTGTACAGGGAAAGGGTTACTCTTAAAGTTCATCGGAATGGTGAAACAACAGCCACCCCCAGCCAAAGTAAAAGAGGTTAAGGAGGAGGTAACCTTAAAGCCTGAAGTTAAGGGGTTTAGAATCATCCACGGTGAGCTTAGCGAAGGGCTTCAGGAAGGGTTCGGGGCAATGCGAGCGATATTTACAGAATACTGGAAGGAGTTTAGGGACTATAGGCAGGAATTCAGGAATTATAGGGAGGAGTTTAGAGATTTTGCTAGGAGAACTAATGATAACTTTAAGTTGCTTTTCGATAAGTATGGGGAGATCTTAGAGAAGCTACTATAATACTTAAAACCTTAATTAAGGAGACTAGGGAGATGTTAAACGAGACTATGAAGGCTCTAAAGGAAGCCTTGGAAAGGTTAGTGAAGGCCTCCTTCTAGGGAGGTAATAAAAAGGGTTCCTAATCGGTATTGGAAAGCTTATACGTCGTTGACGTTAGCGGTATAAGCGTTTAAGTTCTTTCCGTATTGCTCCTGGCTGAGTTTTGGAAAACGTAGGTTTCCTCCTCGTAGCGGCGATCTAAAACTTGGCCGGGTGGATGATGGATGACCGTTTTCCTACGTAGATGGTTGTAGAAATGGGTGGCTGCCTCCTTTAAGTTTAAGCTAGATGTAAGCCACTTTAAGGGCACGTTAATGAATAGAGGCCTCGCCGGGATTATGTGTCTCGTCGTCTTATGGGGGAAGCGTTCACCCCTTAAAGCCGTGGAGATAACTTCGCTTTTTAAAGCGGTCGGCGGGATTAAGGCTACGGGCGCCTTTAAGCCCTTAACCTTATCGTAAGCGTCACGCTCGGTTTCATAGCTTATGGTATAGCCCCTAGCTTCAAGCTCGCTTTCAACGCGCTTTAAAACCTCGTAGATACGCTTAATATCCTTAAAACCCGTTTTAACTAGGAGTAGTTGCTGATTGGTTATAACGCCGAGCGAAGCCTCCCTACTTACCAATGCCCCTTTAACTTCGTCGAAGCTACGACACTCTACAACTACGTACCTAAAGCTTAGCAGCATGCTAATTAGGGGCTTAAGGCTCTGAAGGTTGAGAATTAACCTAGCCCAGCTACCGAGGGTTATAGCGGGGCTTTCGTAGTTAACGAGGCAAACCGGTACGTAACCGTAGCCGAGGACCCTTAATGCTTCAACCCGATGCATACCGTCAAGAACTATGAGCGTATTTCGATCAACTATCACCGGGTGCTTTAAAACGTGGTCAACTTCTATTTCGCGTTTAAGCTTCTCGAGTAAGGCCTCGATTGTTTCCTCGTGGAGCTTTAACTCCTCAATAGGCTTGAGGCATAATTCGAGGTCTAGGCTTGGATGCCTTATGGTGAAGCTTGAAGGTGGCAATAGCGGCCGGCCCGTTAAAACTGAACGTCGCTTAGCCTTTTAAAACCTTTCACGTAGAGGCATTCTTTAGGGTTTATTAGGAGGTTCTTGGAGGTGTAGTTCTCATTAAGCTCGATCGGCGCTCCTCGAATAATTACCGCGGGCACCATATTTGCTCCTTCACCCATAAGTAGGTGGGCTGCCGCGGCTAGGTCGTCGGCGATGTTAATCCTCGTGATAAGGAGAGGTTTACCGTAGAGGTCGAGTTGTCCCCTACAATCCTCAACGGGTTTAAAGCCGGCTAAACCTAGCGTAAAACCGGTAGTACCCATTCGTAGCGGGTTAACTCTGCTATCAACGAGTAAGACGGCTAACCTCTTACCTGTTTCAGCCTCTAGTTTACGTTTTATCTCCCTAGCTGCTTCATCGGGGTCTTTAAGCCAAAGCGTAACCGTACCGGCTGGCGCGTTTTTACGATCCACGCCTGCGTTTGCCACTAATATGCTGGCTTTTAGCGTTAATATCGCTCTTTCAACGTATCCTAGTATCGCGTCGGCCTCCTTAAGAACGACTTCAACGAAAGCAGGTTCTAACCCGCATCTCTTAGAGAGGGTTAAAGCCTTCTGTGAGGGTATTACGTCCTTAAGGTTTACAATACTACCCTTACTTACCGCTACTGCCTTATCAGCGATGGCTAGCACATCTCCATCCTTAAACTCAAGGTTTAAGCTCCGCATGGTTTTGAGGAGGACATCCACTAGGTCCTCACCCGGCTTTATTAAAGGCGTAGGGATGGGTATTAGCTCCACCAAGGCCAAAACCAACCTTTAACGCGAGTAACTCCGCCACGTAGCACCTAGTGCTAGACATGCACGAATAAAAACGTACCGTTGCTTCCCAGCAGCTTAGAGTTTAAAAAAGAAAAAGGGTTGGTGATATATTACTACTTCTTCTTAGCGCCGAAAACCTTTTCCAGTACGTCGCGCATGGGATGATTAACGCAGAGAACGGGAGGTTCCTTGTTACCGCCATCAGTGGCGGTGGCTGGTTTAGCTCCACCTACCTCGATGATGTGGCGCGTGTAGAAGTCCTTAGCGAGTTTAACCGCTATCGGGGCTAGGATCACCACGGCGATTAGGTTGGGGATGGCCATTAAACCGTTCATCGTATCAGCGAAGTCCCATATTGGACCGAGGTAAGCCGCTGCAACGGCTGCCGCGATAATGGGCGGTAGCCATACGATACGGTAGAACCAGGACGCAGTTCTGTAGCTTCCGATTTTGCATTTTTCCACTATGAAGTATAGGAAAGTGTTTTCGCCGTAAAACTCCCACGTTAATAGGGTTGTATATGCGAAGAGACAGAGCGCGACGCTCACAAAGATAGGGGACCAGAGGCCGTAGACGCGGCGGAACGCTTCGGCGGCTAAAGCCGTACTGGTTAAACCGGTTTCCCAAGCGCCGGTAACCACATCGGCCACGCCAGTAATAGTGCATATTACTATCGTATCCCAGAAGACCTCGAAGGCCCCGTAGAAGCCCTGCCTTCCAGGGTGGTCGGACTCTGCGTAGGCGTAAGCTAGTGGTGCACTACCTAGGCCCGCCTCGTTAGAGAATAAACCCCTTGCAAAGCCGTACCTGATGGCCATGTATACCGAGGCTCCGGCAAAGCCTCCTACAGCGGCTGTCCCGGTGAACGCGCTTGATATGATTGTGTATATGCCGCGGCCGAAGTTAGCTCCGGAGGCAATCCATATTCCTAGGCCGAAGATTATGTACCAAGCGGACATGAAGGGGATTAGGTAGAACGATACCTCGGCGATCCTTTTAATCCCGCCGATAATTACTAGCGCTGTGAAAATTACCATCAGTATGCCGGCGGCCAACCTAAGGTTGAAGATGCTCCCCGGATCAGTAATACCGAAGACCTCTTTAGCTGCGTACTCAACACCTAAAGCTACAGAGTTAGCCTGCGTCATGTTTCCAATACCGAAGGCGCAGAGGAAGGCCATTAGGGAGAAGAATATAGCGAGTGGAGGCCCTATCTTCGGGATCTTTTCAATATAGTACATCGTCCCGCCCCTAATCCTTCCGTCAGGGAGTACCCTACGGCTCCAAAGGCTTAAGGTAACCTCTGTTAGCTTAACACCCATACCTAGGATGGCGCAGATCCACATCCAGAATACCGCTCCAGGACCCCCAAGGTGTACGGCGGTACTAACGCCGGCTATATTGCCAACCCCAACCGTTGCGCCCATTACCATGCACCACATCTTGAATGGATGTACCTCGCCTTTAGCGCCGCCCCTCCAAAACATCGTTTTAACGATTGTCCCGAACTTCCTAACCTGGATGAAGCCGTGGAGGAAAACTAGTAATAGGCCGGTGCCGACTAATAGGATGATCATTGGTATGCCCCAAACGATGGAATTAAGATAGTCGTTAGCGGCTAGTATAGCCTTCCAGATGTCTTCAGCCATAAAAGTATTAACCTCACTAAGGGCGTTATGTATGCCTTGTAGAAACAGTATAAAAAGTTTTACCTTCATCCTCAATAAGTCCATAGGCTTTAACGACGCTTCAATGAAATAGCGGCATAAGTTTATGAAAGGCTTAGATCAATTAGAATACTCTTAGGGATGGATGAAGGAATGGGGCTATTAGAACTCTGAAGGGAGGTTTAAAATTCCAGAAGGGAGGTTCTAAGGCTTATAGACGGTGTAAGGAAAAGAGGTTCTTAGCTACGTAAGGGTTTTTCCACTAACTTGGAGGGGTTATTTGGAAGGATGTAAGCGTTGATCCTAAGTTATATTAAGGGGGAAGGTTGTGGGAGGTTAAAACTTAGCGGATATTGACTAAAGGGGAAAAGCTTTAAACCTCGTAACGGGGAAAATGTGGAAGGGAGATAGTCTTGACTGAGAGGAAGGAGAAGGTGGAGTGGAAAAGTATATGGGGAGAAGCCTTAGATAAAGTGACCGTTACTAGGGTAAAGGAGCATGTGACTAGCATCGTAATAGCGATCGTTATATGGATAATATTGACGATTTTAATAAACTGGGTTATGACGATACCTGTACCTAAAATGTAGGGAAGCTCTTTAACGTCCTACCTTTTATTTTCCTAACGGTTGAAGGTTAATGGGTATTGTTATTTAACGATCTCGGTCTTAAACCCTTTCTCCTTTAGTTTGAAGGCTACTTCTTCAACTGTTTTCTCCTGGTTTGGTGCCTGTATCCATAGGATAACCTTATCGTCTTTGAGGTTTAATGAGCATACGTACTGCCCCGATCTCTTAAGGTATACTTCAAGTCGGCCAGCGAGCGGGTTAGTATAGGTTTCAACTTTAAGGCTTTTATCGCCGAGGGCTTTAACGACTTCCTTAAGCTCCTTTACGAGTCTCTTCTCCAAGGTGTTGACCGCCTCTTTAAAGACCTTTTAAAGTTGGGAGGGGCTACTTATTTAAGTATTTCGATGGAGGTGTTCATCGGAACGATTTAAACATTTTAGTGGATCGGAACCGTGACGGTTTTTATCGCGTAACTCATAAATACGTTAAAGCCCATCTAAACTTGGTGTTATTCTTGGAGGCTCCTAAGATCGTTATTAAGCCACCAGGCCCTAAAGCTAGGGTTTACACCGAGCTTGAAGCTAGGTACGTTTCAACAGGAGTTGGCGTAAAGCTCTTCCCACTCGTACCTGAACGCGCTTATGGATGCGTAATTATCGACGTTGATGGAAACAAGTTCATAGATTTGTTAGCTGGCGCAGCTGCAGCTAATATTGGTTATTCGCATCCAGCGTTAGTTAAGAGCGTAGAGGAGCAGGTACGTAGGATGCAGCACTCAATGATAGGCTACCACTACAACGTTAGAGCTATTGAGCTGGCGGAGAAGCTCGTTAGGATTACACCCGGCTCCTTCGCTAAGAAGGTTATTTTCGGCCTTTCAGGATCCGATGCCTGCGACTTAGCCATGAAGGTTGCGCGTTTCTCCACGCGTAAACCGTGGCTATTATCGTTTATTGGCTCCTACCACGGCCATACTTACGGTGCCGCCTCCATATCAAGCTTCAAGGGACTTATGAAGCGTGGTTTTTCACCCGTAATCCCTCAAGTGGCTTGGGTACCCTACGCCTATTGCTATAGATGTCCCTTTAAACAGGAATACCCTGGTTGCGGAGTTTACTGCGTAGATTACGTTGAGGAGTACGTACTTAACCACGTAGTTCCGCAGGATGAAGTGGCGGCGGTATTCGTTGAACCTATTCAGGGAGACGCCGGTATAGTTGTACCTCCTAAAGAGTTCCTCGTTAAGCTTAGGAAGCTTTGCGATCGTTACGGCTTCCTACTCGTCCTTGATGAGGTGCAGAGCGGTATGGGTAGAACTGGGCGTTGGTTCGCCGTTGAACACTTTAACGTTGAACCAGACTTGTTGATATGTGGAAAGGCTTTAGCTTCAGGTATGGGGGTAAGCGCGGTCGTTGGAAGGGCTGAGGTAATGGATATACCGTCGGGTACCGGTTTACTAACCCCAGCGGCTAACCCCGTTGCTTCGAGCGCGGCGTTAGCCACCATAGAGGTTATTGAGCGCGAGGGCTTAATGGAGAACGCCGTAAGAATCGGCGGGTACTTCCTAAGGAGGATTGAGGAGTTAAAGCGTAAGTACGAGGTTATAGGTGATGTACGCGGTAAGGGCTTAATGATCGGAGTGGAGGTTATACGTGACGCTAAAACTAAGCAGCCAAACCCGGAGCTTACAGGTATGATCTGTTGGAGGGCCTTTGAACTAGGCCTTATCCTTCCAAGCTACGGTTTTAACTCCAACGTATTAAGGATTACGCCGCCCTTAGTGATGAGCGTGGAGCTAGCTGAGAAAGCGTGTAACCTGATCGAGGCTGCTGTAAAGGACGCGGTCGAAGGTAGGGTTGAGAAGGCCTCCGTAACGTGGAGGTAAATCGATCCTTTTAGCTTGAGCTGGGAGCCTTGTTAAACCTTGGCTATAACGCGGTAACAGAGGACGTATTAGAGGAGCTTAAAGCCATAGTTGGCGCTGAAAACGTGCTTACACGGGTTGAAGGGGTTGAGGATTATACTCACGATGAGTCGCCGTTAAAGACGCGTGCAAGCCCTGAAGTGGTTGTAAAGCCCGGGGGTACGAGTGAAGTAGCCAAGATCCTAGCCTTAGCCAACATGAAGCGTATACCCGTAACGCCTAGGGGGGCTGGTACAGGCTTATGTGGAGGGGCTGTACCGGTTTTCGGAGGTCTCGTCTTATCGCTTGAAAGGATGAATAGGTTACTGGAGATCGATCCGGATAACTTAATGGTAACCGTTGAAGCCGGGATGAGGGTAGCTGATCTACACCGCGAGGTTGAAAAATATGATCTCCTCTACCCTCCTGACCCAGGCGAGAAGACGGCGACCATTGGTGGTAACATTTCAACTAATGCCGGCGGGATGCGGGCCGTTAAATACGGAGTTACTAGGGACTACGTGAAGGGGTTGGAGGTTGTCCTAGCGACGGGGGAGGTTTTACGTATTGGAGGTAAAATTGTTAAGAATTCCACTGGCTACGACCTGCTGGACTTAATCGTAGGGTCTGAAGGGACGTTAGCGGTAGTAACTAAGGCTATCTTAAAGCTGGTTCCTAAGCCTAGGTTTAGCGTAACGCTCTACGTACCCTTCCCCAGTATCTATGATGCCGCTAAGGCCGTGTTTAAAACCGTGAGGAGGAAGGTTTTACCGACAGCGGTGGAGTTCGCCCAGAGGGATATCGTGGTTATCGCTGAAACCTATACCGGTATGAGGCTCCCGCATCGTGATGCGGAAGCATACCTTATTATACGCTTGGACGGCAATACCGATGAAGAGTTGAAGGCGCTATACGAGGATACTTGTAGCGTATGCCTCGAAAATAAAGCTTTAGACGTATACGTAGCTAAAGGTAGGGATCAGGATAGGATATGGGAGGTTAGAAGCAGCTTCTTCGACGCGTTAAAGAGCTTAGGCCCTTTCCAGGTCCTCGACGTAGCCGTGCCTAGGAGTAGGATACCGGCCTTCGTTGAAGGTATTGAAGCGATATCTAGGCGTCACCAGGTTAGGGTTGTTAGCTTCGGCCATGCTGGCGATGGGAACGTACACGTACACGTCTTTGAACCGGGGGCTTCGAAGGTTGTGGAGGAAGTTTATAGGCTTGGGGTATCGTTAGGGGGCACCGTATCCGGTGAGCATGGTCTCGGGTTTGAGAAGAAGCGGTATGCGCGCTTAGCTTTAAGTGTAACGCACCTTGAGATCATGAGGGGGATAAAGAAGGTCTTCGACCCTAACAACGTGCTTAACCCGGGTAAGGTCTTCGATTAAAAACTTAAAATATTGAAGGATGCTTTAATAGTTTAGGGTTTCGATGTTTATGGCTAGCCCCTACATACCGAACGATCCCGAGGAAGTAAGAAGCCAGATGCTTAAGTCGTTGGGGTTAAGCAGCGTTGAAGAGCTATTCGTAGATATCCCCGAGGAGGTTAAGCTTAAGAGAAGCTTAGCTTTACCGGGGCCGCTATCCGAGGTGGAGGTTAGGAAGGAGGTTGAAAGAATCCTTAAGAAGAATAGGACCGTTAAGGAACTCCTCTGCTTCCTAGGGGCTGGCGTCTACCGGCACTACGTACCCGCCGCCGTGGACTTCGTGGCTTCGAGGTCTGAGTTCTTAACCAGCTATACCCCTTACCAAGCTGAGGTTAATCAAGGGATGCTACAGGCCCTCTTCGAATATCAGAGTATGATCTGCGAGCTAACAGCCATGGATGTAGCTAATAGCTCCATGTACGACTGGGCTTCAGCCCTAGGCGAAGCCGCTAGGATGGCGGCGCGCGTAACGTCGCGATATGAGTTCGTAGTCCCACACTATATTAGCCCCGAGAGGTACATGGTGCTACGCTCCTATGCTGAGCCTGCCGGTATTAGAATAGTGGAGGCCCCCCAGGATCGTGAAACCGGGCGGATCGACCTTGAGAGGCTGAAGGCTATCGTGTCTAGTAAGACCGCGGCCGTCTACATCGAGAACCCGTCCTACCTCGGGTTCGTCGTTGATAACGCTGACGAGGTGGCTGAGGTAGTGCATGACGTCGGCGGGCTATACGTAGTCGGCGTTGACCCGACATCCTTAGGGGTTCTTAAGCCTCCGGGCGACTATGGAGCCGACATAGTGATCGGCGAGGGGCAACCGCTAGGTAACTATATGAACTTCGGGGGGCCGCTACTCGGTATCTTCGCCTGCCGCGACGATCCAAGACTGGTTAGACAGATGCCTGGCAGGTTGATAGGCGTTACTACTACCGTGAAGGATTCTGATAGAGGGTTCTGCATGGTCCTCCAAACGAGGGAGCAGCATATAAGGAGGGAGAGGGCGACGTCGAATATATGTACTAACGAAGCTTTATGCGCTTTGAGGGCCGCCGTCTACATGGTCCTACTTGGTAAGAACGGCTTTAAGGAGCTAGGCGAACTGATCGCTACGTTGACGAACTACGCCATAAAATTGACGTCGGAGGTTAAGGGCGTTAAGGCCCCGCTATTTAAAGCCTTCCACTTCAAGGAGTTCACCGTGAACCTTGACGGCGCTGGCCTTAAGGTTTCGGACGTTAATAAGGAGCTTTTAAAGCTAGAGATTCAAGGAGGTAAGGATCTAAGTAACGAGTACCCGGAGCTAGGGCAAACGGCGTTATACTGTGTAACCGAGGAGCATACTGAGGCAGATCTAAGGAGGCTACAACGCTCGTTAAAGCTGATCGTGGAGGGGTCAGGATGAAGGGCTATACTCAAGCGCGTTGGCCTGAGCCCTTAATATTCGAGCTTGGAAGATCCGGCAGGAGTGGTGTAACCCTACCTAAGGCTGAGGAGGCGGTAAAGGCTATCGGCGATTGGAGGTCGTTAGCCCCGAAGAACATGTTAAGGGCTGAACCACCCGACTTACCTGAGGTTACCGAGGTCGAGGTAGTTAGGCATTACGTTAGGCTTTCACAGATGAGCTACGGGGTGGATTTAGGCTTCTACCCGCTTGGGAGCTGCACCATGAAGTATAACCCTAAGGTTTGCGAGGCCTTAGCCAACCTTGACCAAGTGCACTGGATCCACCCGTATCAAGAGGAGGAAACGGTGCAAGGCGCCTTGGAGCTCATGTATAAGCTTTCCTCTTGGCTAGCGGAGATTACGGGTACTGACGCCGTATCCCTTCAACCTGCGGCCGGAGCTCATGGTGAGTTCGTTGGGACGCTGATAATGAGGGCCTACCATAAGCTTAGGGGTGAGACCCGTATCGAGATAATAGTACCTGACTCGGCCCACGGGACAAACCCGGCTAGTGCAGCTATGGCCGGGTTTAAGGTTGTCGTCGTGCCGACTAGGGGTGACGGCTGCATCGACATGGAAGCGTTAAAAAGCGTACTCTCAAACCGAACGGCCGGTTTAATGCTTACCAACCCTAATACGTTAGGGGTTTTCGAGAAGGATATCGTGGAGATAGCGAAGATGGTACATGAACAAGGCGGACTACTCTACTACGATGGGGCGAACCTAAACGCTATACTTGGTAAGGCTAGGCCGGGTGATATGGGCTTCGACATAGTACATATAAACCTACATAAGACGTTTTCGACACCCCATGGCGGCGGCGGGCCCGGAGCGGGGCCTATAGGCGTTAAGAAGCATCTTGAGGAGTTTCTACCCGTACCCTTAGTTAGGTATGACGGTAAGAAGTATTATTTGGACTACGACTTACCTCATAGTATAGGTAAGGTTAGAGCCTTCTACGGCAACTTTGAGGTGTTAGTACGTGCGTTCGCGTATATCTTAAGCATGGGCGCTGAAGGGTTAAGGAAGGCGTCCGAGGTAGCGGTGCTTAACGCTAACTATTTAGCGAGGAAGGTGTCAAGGATTGAAGGTTTAACTGTACCTTACGGCGGCTTAGTTAAACACGAGTTTGTAGCTAGCGCCTCTAAGCTTAAGTCGGCTACTGGCGTTGAAACGAAGCATGTAGCGAAGAGGCTACTGGATTACGGTGTTCATGCACCTACCGTTTACTTCCCGCTTATAGTTGGCGAGGCGTTAATGATTGAGCCAACCGAAACGGAGGCCTTAGAGGAGATCGATAGGTTCGCTGAGGCCTTATCTAGCATAGTTAATGAGGCTCGGGAGAAGCGTGAAGCCGTTCTTAACGCGCCCCATTCGACGTCGGTGGGGCTCCTGGACGAGGTTAAAGCCTCCCACCCTAAGACTTTAAGCTTAAGCTGGAGAATGATGCGTAAGCGGCTAAAAACTTTAAGAGGGTGAATTCTAGCTTTAAGCGGGTGGCATATGTTGAAGGTTGACGACGTAAACATACCCGATGATTTATACTATAGCCGTGAGCATGAATGGGCGAGGGTTGAAGGTGAAGGCGTAGTAAGGATCGGCGTAACCGATTACGCTCAGAAAATGCTTCACGAGATAGTGTTCGTCAACCTACCTAAGGAGGGGGTAAGCGTAAAGCAGATGGAGGCCTTAGGGGCTGTAGAATCGGTTAAAGCGGTCTCCGACGTATACTCCCCGGTATCAGGACGCGTAGTAGCCGTAAACCAAGAGCTTTTAAATAGCCCGGAGCTAATAAACCAGGACCCCTACGGTAAGGGGTGGATAGCGTTAATACAGCCAGACAACCTTAAGGATGATCTAGCCCGCCTATTAACAGCTTCACAGTACGCGGACTACGTTAAACGGCTTCTTAAAGAAAAGTAAAGATTATAGCTTCTTATATACGAATATTTTATGTGTACACCAACGGTCGTAAACCTCTTCGACGCGCCAAGGACGCCAACCAGGAACCTCGAAGTCATGGGAAACAACTCGCGCTCCAGGTTTAAGCTCTCTTTCAAGCTTTGGCCTTAATTTTTCGTTAACGCTCGTTAAAAGGTACATCGTCACGACGTCGGCTTTACTTAAATCCACATCGTAAAAGCTTCCATGGATTACTTGAACCTCGGAGTTTAAATTGTAAAGCTTAATTTTCTCCTCTATCTGCGAGTATAGATCCTTCCTTATTTCAACGCCGATGGCGTGAGCGCCAAACTCTTTAGCAGCTATAAACAGTATTCGTCCATCCCCAGCGCCTAGGTCGTAAACAACGTCGCCGGGCTTAACCTCGGCTAATTGAAGCATCCTTCTTACTACGTGTTCAGGGCTACTAACGAAGGGAACGTCCAAATGTAATCCCCCTAGGGGGTTAAGAGTAGCACTTCTTAAAGTTTTTTAATGAAGCGGAGAGGAAATACTTAAAGCTATGTTTAACTCCGAAGCCTTCACCATGATAGGGGGAAGACACACCGTAGCCGTAGCTAAGCAAGTAGGCGTTATAAATAGTATAAGTTACGCATTAAGGCCAGCTTCCGAGCCCGAGGGCCCTTAAGCATCAATACGTGTTAAGCGTACGAAGAGCCTTTGATGGGAGGGAAAGTATAAAAGGGTGAGGGCTGCTGATTTAGCAGGTTTAGCCTCATGCATACGCCTGAAGCAGTTTTCCTAAAAAGCTTAATGGAATGGGTTGAGGCCCAGAAGAAGATCTTAAACGCCTTTAAAGAGGCAGATAAGGAGCTTGAAAACGCGGATAGGTTAATGCAGGTGTTAGCTTCTAGGAACGCCTGCTTCCATATAGCTAGAACCATTAAGGGCTTCGAAAGCTGGCTTCAAAACCCTTTAGTAATAGGGCTTATGCCTAAGGAGATGGCCGACGAGGTTCGGAGGAAGCTATGGGACCTCATGAAGGAGGTAATGGAGTTCGATATAAAGCATACGAGCGACTTCACGAACCTACTGAAGAAGATGAGCGACGAAGGCAAACTTCCACGCGTTCTCTTCGAGAAAAGGGAGGAAGCACGAAGAGTCCCCTATACGCTTTAAAGGGTAAGTAGCGCCGTGAAACCCCCCATTACTATGACTCCAGCCGCTAATACTCCTAAGGCTATCGAGATCAAGGCGGTCCATTTATCCATACCTAGTAGGTACGCCGCCAATGAAGCGGTCCAAGCACCCGTTAAAGGTAGCGGTATAGCCGTGAATAGGGCTAACCCTAAAGGACCGTAACGATTAACGTATGGAATAACCCTCCTCCGCGTCCGCTCTAAGTATGTTGAATACGCGTTAACAATGCGTAAAGCTAAACCGGCGGAAGAAGCGTTAAAGGAAGCTTTACGCCGCGCCATTAAACATAGTGAGTCCTCCACGCTTTTAAGCGTAAAGAGTATTAAAGGCACCGGTAAAATATTACCGGTTATCGCCGTTACGTATACGAGGATCGGGTTAACGCCGGCTGCTAACCCTACCGGTATAGCTCCTCTAAGCTCCGATAATGGGAGCATGGAAAGCACGAAGATCAGTATTAAGACCTGTAGCTGATCCTCAACCCCCACCATCACCGCTCGCCAACCAACCCCTCTTTAACACCTTAAAGGCTGGAGGCCCCTATAAAGGATTTAAGGGGAAGTATCATAGCTACGCGTCGACCTTACGGTTTTAAGGCTTAGAAAAGCCACACGGTTTTAGATCGTTAAGCGTTTAATGGGGTACGTGTCCTCCTAGCTGAGCCGGGAAACCGGAAACTTCTATACGTAGGTGTTTAAGTACTTAGACGGCGCGGTTGAGGTGTTACCGTGAAGCGTAAGAGGACGGTTACCGCTTCAGCCCCTGGGAAGTGTATTATTACCGGTGAACACTTCGTCGTACATGGTGAGCCGGCGTTAGTTATGGCTATAAATAGGAGGGTGTATGTAGAATCGCGACTTAAAGAGGGGTCCGATGTTCAAATCGCTTCCGAGGACCTAGGCTTAGCTGGCTGCTTCATCGATGACGAATACAAGCCAATCCTAGGCGGAATGAGGGGGGAGGCCGTATTAAAACCGGTTAAAGCCGCGGTTATGGAGGTTTTTAAGGAGGCTAAAACCGTTAAAGGCTTAGATTTAAGGATACGATCGCAGATACCGGTAAGCTCAGGGCTAGGATCATCGGCTGCCTTAGTAGTAGCTAGTATCGCGGCCGTAAGTCGACTCTTAGAGGTTGAACTATCTAAGGAGGAGCTTTTTAAGCTAGCGGTGGAAGCTGAAAAGGTTGTCCACGTTAAACCTAGCGGAATAGACCCCTTAATATCGATAGGGGGAGGGATTATCGCCTTCCGTAGGGAGGAGGGATTCCTACCAGTTAAAAGCCCCGTATCGCTACCCCTGGTTTTAGGCAATACGAAGACGCCTAGGTCAACGGGGGAGATGGTTAACCGTGTAGCTAAACTGAAGGAGAAGTACCCCGAAATCATTGATCCCTTATTTCATAGCGCTGGGCGCTTAACCATTAAGGCTATTGAAGCGGTTAGAAGCGGCGACTTAGTTACGCTGGGCGAATTAATGAACATAAACCACGAGCTTCTAAGCGCTATAGGCGTTTCAACCCCGAAGCTGGATAACCTAGTACGTAAAGCTAGAGAAGCGGGTGCTTTAGGGGCTAAGCTTACTGGCGCAGGCGGCGGCGGCTTCATGGTGGCCCTTTGCCCTAAGGAACGCGTAAGTAAAGTTTTTAAAGCTATTAAAAACGCTAAGGGAGAACCGTACGAGGCTAGGTTAGAGGAGGAAGGAGTAATCATCGAGGAGGACGAACGTTTACGGTAATAGTGAAAACGGCTTAAAACCCGGGGGTTAGGGTGTTGAAGCTTTTGGGAGATTACCAGTAAAGCATAATAAGGATGGCCGCCTAACCTTTAGTCATGCCTCCCCTACGCTTATCTTCAGAATTAGCCTGCTTAATACCGCCCTCCGAAACGCTCGGCGTTGTAGAGAGGATTGAAGTACTTAAGAGGCGCGGCGTGGACGTAGTTAGGTTCGATGTGGGGGAGCCGGACTTTAAAACCCCTGAACATATACAAAGGGCTGCTTTAAACGCGATTAGCGAGGGCTTCACTAAGTATACGTCTAGTAGGGGCATTCTTGAGTTAAGGCAGGCGATCGCCCTACATGTTAAGGACTGGATAGGCTTGGATTACGATCCTGAAAGCGAAATTATAGCGACGCCGGGGGCTAAGTTCGCCATATACGCGGCTATTCAAGCCGTGGTTAATAGGGGTGATGAAGTCATCATACTAACGCCGGCATGGCCGACTTACAAGGCTTGCGTACTAGCGGTTTTCGCGAAGCCGGTGGAGGTAGCGATGCTTGAGTCCTACAAGGTTAACGAGGAGGGGGTTAAAAACGCTATTACTAGTAGGACTAGGATGATAATGGTGAATACGCCTAATAACCCTACCGGAGGCGTATTAAGCGTTGAAGACTTAAAGTTGATCGCCGACCTAGCCGTTGACCATAGCCTACTGGTACTATCCGACGAGATCTATAAGGCGTTCGTTTTCGAGGGTAAACACGTAAGCATAGCGTCGTTACCGGGTATGCGTGAAAGAACCATCATCGTGGACGGATTAAGCAAAACGTACTCAATGACCGGCTGGAGGCTAGGCTTCGCGTTAGCGCCTAGAGAAGTAGTAGATGCGATGGTTAAAATCCAGCAGGCTTCCACCACCTGTCCGGCGAGCTTCGTTCAAAAGGCTGGAATAGCCGCGCTTACAGGCCCCCAAGACGTGGTTAAAAGGTTCCTAGAGGAGTACGATAGGAGGAGGAGACGGATTATTAGGGGGCTTAACCAGATAGAAGGCGTTAAATGCAATAACCCCCAAGGAGCCTTCTACGTATTCCCCGACTTTTCAAGCTTTAATATCCCATCGAAAATGCTAGCCGAACGCCTATTAATGGAGGCCGGCGTAGCCACCGTAGCCGGTAGCCCCTTCGGCCCCGGTGGTGAGGGGAAGCTTAGAATAGCGTACACTACGAGCATGGATAGGATTGAGGAGGGCCTACGTAGGATTAAAGACTTTGTAGATAAGCTTAAGGGGCTCAGCTAAAAACGGGTTTAAAATCCGGATTAATACGCGGCCTTACAACTTGAGGCTAGGCAGTATTCCGTTATGTAGTTTAACGCCTTCATAGCCGCTTCTTCGATAAGCGTAAAGCTAATACCTGGAACCCCGCAGCTTACGAGGAGTACGTTCCGCGTATGTTCGGTTACCTTAGTACTTTCACTATCCCTATAGGGGTAGATGGCTACTAGTTTCTCGCTATCGGCTATTACCGGTTCAAGGCCTTTAAGCGTTAACGGGGAGGCCATCCCTATGCCTATGAAAAGCTCCCCGGGTCTAGCGAACCTTAACGTTAAACCGCCCTTAACCCTATCCAAGTCGAAGGCGGCTATAGCTACCCCGGTTTCAAGCGAAGCTAGGTTGTAGGCGTCCACCACGTTATTCACCTGGGGGAAGGGTTTACCGGTTAGAACCCTTCTAACTAATGCTTCACTAGCTGGACGGATCTTAGTTGGATCTATGCCGATACGCCAAAAGAAGTCGCGGTAGGCCCTAAAAATCGGTTGAAGTCTAACTTCCTCAAGCTTAAACCTTAACTTTAAGGAGGCGCAAACCCCCTCAATACGCGTTTTAAAGCCCGGTTTTGAAGCTTCAACCTTAACGCCTCTAACCGTTCGAAAAGCCACCGAAATACCCTGAAAACGCTCCTTTAAAGCGTTATCGATAGCTACTTCAGGCGTATCCATCTACCTGCCCTTAACACTTAAAGTTAAACCCCTACTTTAATCCGCCGGTAGGCGGCAATAAGCGTAATGGCGCCACTAGCTACTATTACCGTTAACACTACAAGGTTTTGGATGTAGATGACGCTAATAGTAACGTTATCGATAATCCAGGCTGTCTCCTCATCGCATGACGGATCGTATAGCGTTAAGTACAACTTAATCGTTTGCCCCGCGTAAATCTGGGTTTTAGGCGTAATATCGATGGAGAAGTCCCTCCATTCGGTAAGGCCTTCGAACTGCTCCAGTAATACTTGATCGTAAAGTACATTGCCAGTTACATCGATAACCCTAGCCGCTACCAACCCGAACCCGCTTTCCCTCTTTATCGAGGCCTCCAACACTATCCTAGTTAGAAACGGGGAGGTTAAGTCTAAAGGACTTAAGTTAACGGGCTGGTATAGGCTTAAGACCCCGCAAGAAGTAGTTGATGAACGTACGCGTATAGCTGGTGGAGGCTTACCATCATCCTCGACGTATTCCACCTCGAACGCTGGAGTACCGCCTAAGCCCTTAATTGGTAGCTGTTCAACACGCCACTCCGCTAACCCTCTATCGAAGCTAGGGTTCTTATTTAGGATCTCCCTCGTAATTAAGGATTCGAGGATTTGCTGCCGGTAATACCAAGCGACCATGTTAATGCCTAAGAGTAGGAGCGTTAAGTTCATTACGTGTAGTAATGGCAGATGGAAGCTTGCCTTAAACATGGTCGTTAAACCTATTACGGTCTAAATAGTTTTAGCTTTAAACTATTTGAACCTTTTTATTGACGCTCTCCACGACTATAGACGAGGAGCTCTGTTCTTCGAGCTGAGGCTTTCATTAAGTTCCGGGCTATGTTAAGGCGGCCTACGCTATGGAGACTAGCACCATAACCCGCTTAAGAACGTTCATAGCTCCGTTAAAGTCCGCGTTACAGGAATAGCCATGGTTTGAACTTTTAAACAAGCTTCAGACTTGGAAGCGTCTTGCCTCACGTTCTATGAGTTGGCTTAACCTATGGTATGGGAATCCGTTGCTAAGTTTTTCCGTCGAGGGGTTTGAGTTATGCTTAACGCCCTACTCGATCCCCCTTCGAAGCAACCAAAGGTTTATGGTGTTTCCACTAGACTCCGATGGAAATATGGTTTTGAACTCAACCGATTAAACCTTCTTCCCGCTTCAAACTCCACCATAAATTAGGTTTAATGGACGACGAGGCCAAGAAGGCCCTGAGAAGGGCGAGTGAAGCTGGAGGCTGAAGCATGATTGGCGCTTCGAGAACTTAAAGCGAGGTATGATGGGGGAGGCTTGTGGGGCCATTAAGGCCCGCTTTAAAACCTGAAGGACCTGGGGACGGCCTTCGAGTATGGGTCTATGTTCATCTTCCAATATGTATGCTTACGACCGTTGAGCGGCGAAGTATGGGTGAAAGCTTTATAGGTGTTTTAGCTAATCACACGGGCCACTTAAGGTATTTAGCGCTGCCGATCGCTTTAACCATCTTACGTAAGGCGAGCCTCTACTTCGTAAGGTAATATTGAGTGTTACGCTTCCGCTCTAAAACGGGATCGTAAGGTTTATTTAGCTTATGCTATTCTTACCGCTGTTTCTACTACGATACCGTAGTCCGTAATTCTATACGGTATAGTCCTTGGCGCGTGATGCATCCTCCTAAGCTTTTTAATCCTTAAACTTCCTACGGCTTCCGTTTCCTCCTGAAGTAACTCGAAGCTTAAAACGCCGTCGGCGAAGTGCTCGATAGTAGTTATAGTTTTAGGCTCGTGAAGCCCTGAAATAACTATTAGGAAGTGTAAGCCGCCGCTCCTTCTAACTTGGTGGGTGATTGCGTCTATCGGGTCTAGTAATTCCCTTAAATCGTATAGAAGGAGGAAATAGGAGAAGGTGTCAACTACGGACCAACGGCCGTCAGCAATCATACTGGGTACGGTAGTTGATAAAGAGTCCAATAATACTCGGCGTCCAGATATACCCCTCCTAACGTTCATTCGTTGTGAGTATATATCGATAAACTCCCATAAATCCTTAACCTGATCTACATCCCAGCCGTAAGCCTGCATTTCAGACTTAATTTCTTCAGGAGTATCTTCAACGGTGGCGTAGGCAACTTTACCTCCCTCCTTAGCCTTCGCGTAAAGTAGCTGCTGAACGAAGAGCCTATGACCCGACCCTGGATCTCCCAATACGAGGATGAGGCTACCATTCGGGAGGCCTCCTCCTAATATGTTGTCAAGGGTTTTTATACCGGTACTTATAAGGGCCTTCGCCGCGCTCATGCTGCGTCATCTTAAGCCTTTTTAACACTAAAAAACACGTTAATGTTGCGGTTCAATAAAATTTAAAGCTTACACCCCCTTGAATTAGTAACGGTTTAAGGTGTTGCCTCCTCATGAAGCCTATTAGCTCGTTGAGGTTTGGGTGGGATCCCTTCTCACTTGATATGTAGTATCCGGCTACGGCGTTAGCTACTATTAACTTAGCGGGGCTAGGTATATCTAAAGCCCAGCAGTAAACGTTACCAGCGTTCCAAGCGTCGCCAGCGCCAGTTACCCTTTTCACCTGTACGTCGAAGGTGGGGAGTAGGGTAAAACCATCCTCCTCAAAGGATGCTGAGTAATTCGCCGTATGAAGGTAAACCTTAACGCGTAGAGCTTCATGTAGGAGGCGCGCCGCGGTTAATACTAGTTCGTCGGAGGGGCCTTTAGGCTTTAGACGCGCTATATCCTCATTTAAACATGAGGCATACCAGAGGGCTTCATTCTCGTTTACGCTAAGGGCGTCGATTAGGCCGCTTTTAAGTACTTCGTCGATAAGCGTCTTAACTTCTCCAGCCCTACGTGATGGATCCCCTGTATCTAGGAAGATTTTAGGTTTACCCTGCTTCTTTAAGCGTTGAAGTACTGCCTTTATGAGCTCGGTGCCTCTACGGTTGGCCGTCCAGTTTAATAGGCATAATACGTCGGCGTCCTCCATTAACGAGTATTCACGCTCGGTTAACCATTCGGGCCCGTATTTAGCTAACGTACCTGGGTCGCTAACCATTATGTTAACTAAGCGGCCCTTATGCTTTAGCTCGATGGAAACTGTTGACGATAATTCGCCATTACACCTTACGCCGCTAAGGTCGACGTCGAGGCCGGCCATAAACCATTTGAGGAGGTTTAGCCCGAGCTCGCTGGTTACCGATATTAAACGTACCCTTGCGCCTAGACGGGCAAGCGCTGAAGACGTATTTGCGGCGTTACCACCCCTCATAACCATCTGCTTAGTAAGAGGTAGGCTTCCACCGCCTTGATCAGCTAGTAGGGTGAGGTCGGTTAAAAGGTTTGTTAAGTCTGCTTCGTAGCTTACTATTGTATCTAGGAAGAAGTCCGGCATTACCGTGATTGTCGGCTTACCTTTAGCTGAGGTTAAGGCTTCAATAGCTTCATTTAACCAGCGGTTCATAGCCACTGGTAACACGCTTAATCAGTTATCGTTTAAAAGGCTGGAGAAGCGGTTGAAGGGAGGCTTAGTACGACCTCGACGGGGCATGGTATACCGCTTAAAAGCTTCCTCCATTCATCGCCAAAGGCTAGTAACGTGAAAACGCCGACTAGCCTAGCTTTCGCCTTCCTAGTTATGTTTATTAGAGCCTGCACCGTTCTACCGGTTCTAATCATGTCGTCAACTATTAATACGTCGTCCTTAGCCGTTAAGGAACGCTTTGGGACGTAGAGCGTGGTAAGCGATACCGGGCTACCAGCTGGGTAGGATTCCTCTATGAATTCTTTAACGCCTATATCCTTAGTCGCTTTAGCTATTACGATGGGGGCTTCAAGCGCTAACGCCACCGCTGTGGTTAATGGGATGCCGTTAACAGCCGCCGTAACTACCTTGGTTATCCTCTTACCGGCGAACCTAGTCATTGCCTCGCTGGAGGCCTGCGTAAGCACGTAGGGGTCTTGGATTATGGGCGTTAAATCTACGTAGCCGTACTCATCGTACCTTAGTAGTGATTTAAGGATTGATGAGAAACTTATATTTCTATTCATGAGGCTCCAGAGGCTTTGAGCTACGCTTTCACTAGGTGTTACATCGCCCTTAATGTATCTACATAGAACTGTTTCAGGCTTATTTAACTTCTTTGAGAGCTCCGCGTATGAATACACCTTTTTAAGGAGCCTTAACTTATTAACCACCATTAACCTAAACTTTAGGTTCTCCTCCTTACGCTTCATATTCCCCCTCTACAAGCCTGACATAAAAAATTGGTTTCATCCCCTCTTAAGCTTTCCTTACTTAAATTAAACCGGACGTTGAGAGCCGTCACTACCATATTGATTCGCATTAAGCTAACGCTTTACCATAAGAGGCATGCTTGATTAAACGCTACGTTGAAGCGTTACACCTAAGGCGGCATCGAGGCGCTTACGATCCTGAAGTTCCTCGAGCATTAATCCGCGTGAAATTTAATCCTTAAATTCTCCATTAGAGATAACGGTTAAGAAGCTGCTATCACCCTTAAAGGTCGAGGCTGTACGGTGAAAACGCTATGAGGCCTGAGCTCATCCTTAAAGCTAGGGAGGCCAAGGCGGAGGAGCTCGAAAATCTAGCTTTAACCGTTAGGGCTATATTGCGTAAGGAAAGGGAGAAAGGTGTTTTCGGCGGCGGAATAGTGAAGGGGGGACTGGTACAGGTACGTGGATACGAGGAGGCTATAGTGATTGGAGATATCCATGGCGACTTCGAGGCCTTAACAACTATGGTTGAGGGGGCCGGTATACCCCGTGGTTTAGGTACTGATAGGCTACTAATCTTCCTAGGCGACTACGGAGATAGGGGGGAACAATCGGTTGAGGTCTACTTTCTAATTTTAGCTTTAAAAGCTTCATACCCCGATGGCGTAGTCCTACTTAGGGGTAATCATGAGGGCCCACATGATTTAGTGGCTAGCCCCCACGACCTTCCATACCAGTTCGTGGAGAGGTATGGGGATAAAGGGGTAAGGCTTTACCTGGTTATCTCCTCCCTCTTCGATGCTCTCCATCACGCTTTAACGGTTAATGGGTACTTAATGCTTCACGGTGGGGCTCCGAGCGGAGCTAAAAGTATTGACGACATAGCGTACGCCCACGAGAAGCATCCGAGCGAAACCAGCCTTGAGGAAATACTTTGGAATGACCCCGTTGACGACGTACTGGGAACCTATCCATCGCCTCGAGGCGCCGGTAAACTCTTCGGTAAGGATGTAACGGAGCGCGTACTCTCAATGACGAATTGCGAAGTATTAATTAGGGGGCATGAGCCCTGCCGTAAAGGTGTTAAAGTACAACACGACGGTAAGGTTTTAACGCTTTTCTCACGTAAAGGCTATCCATACTGGAACGATGAGGCAGCCTACCTTAAGATAAACCTAAAGGATCAAGTTCTTAACGCGTATGAACTAGCTGAATCAGCTATCAAGTTTTAAGAGGGGCTTGACGTGAAATCAACTAGCGTTACGTTCCTAGATGAAACACTCAAAGCATCCGTAGTGCTCTGGCGTTTCCTTAACGGGATGAGGAGGCTTTGGGCCCCTTGGCGTATGGAGTACATAAAAAGCATTAACGAAAAGCCGAAGGGATGCATATTCTGCGAGAAAGCGAAGGAAGCTGATGACGAGAAGAACTTAATAGTTTATCGGGGTAGTGAGGCGTTCATAATGCTGAACGCCTACCCATATAATAGCGGGCACCTAATGGTTGCGCCATATCGGCATACTCCAAGTTTAACCGATTTAAACGATCAGGAGCTCCTTAACGTTTTTAAGCTCGTCAACCTGGGCATTAAGGCCTTAACGCTCTCCATGAAGCCCGAGGGCTTTAACGTCGGCGTCAACATAGGTAGGGCTGCTGGCGCCGGCGTAGCGGAGCACGTCCACGTCCACGTGGTTCCAAGGTGGGCTGGAGACACTAACTTTATGCCCGTGATAGGTGAAGTAAAGGTACTGCCCGAGCTTTTAAGGAATACTTGGCTTAAGGTTAGGGAGGCATTAAACAGTTTAACCTTATGCCGCTCGAGAAGCGATTTAACGCTGTAGCCTAGATCCTTGAGCGAGCCGTAGGTAGCTTTACCCTCACCATAGCTTAACCACCATGCTAGCCTTAAACAGCACAGTTGTTCCCTAATGAGGGGGTTGGGGCCCGATAAAGTTTAAGGGCGAAGGCTGTTTACGTGTAGGCTTTAAAATTGGTTAGAGGAGCCCCATAAGCATGGGTATTAAATCGACTCCTCGATTTAGTAAGCCTAGTTCGCCGCTTTTACAAGTCGATTCACAGAACTTTGAAGCGCCTCTACCCTTAACGCTACCAGCTATCATGAGTGGCACCGGGTCGTCGCTATGAGCCCTTAAATCGCATGGGGTTGCGTGATCGGCGGTTACGCATATTAAGCATTCATTAAGGTTTAACGCTTTAAGTAGCTCGCCGAAGAAGGCTTCATCGATTACGCTTATCAACTCGGCTTTAAGCTTAGCGTCTCCGTCGTGTCCGGGTTCATCGGGTCCCTTAATGTGTACGTAGAAGCAGTCGAAATCTCGGTACGCGTTTAAAAGCGCTTTAACCTTGAGTTCGCTATCAAGCTTAACGTTACCCGTGGGTGGAGGTATATTAACTACGTCCATTCCGGCTAGCTTTGCTATTCCTATCTCCACGGGCATTTCAGCTAGGCAGGCGAACCTAACCTTGTAGCGCTCGTTAATGTTGAATAGCTTAGGTAGCCTATTCCCGGCGTCGCGCGTAAGGATGATGTTGGCCTTCAATAAACCCTTGGAGGCCCTTTTCAGGTTGATCGGGTGTTCCTCGAGGATTAACCTACTTTTAACCGTAAACTCGTTAATAAGTTGCGCTGAAATCTTGGAGGTTAGGCTATCGTCTAATGGTTTACACTCCTCCACCTTAAGCTCCAAGGGTATCTTAGCTATGCCTAGCCCTTCAAGCTTAGCGTAGCTAGGGTCCGTATTGGTTATACTACTCGATAGGGGTATGGTGCTCCTTATAACGAGGACGGCCCTATGCCCTATGGTGCTTTTAAACGTAAAGCTAGCCGGGTAGGATTCCAGCTTCACCAATCTATTTATGGCTTCGCCTAGGATTGAAGCCTCCTCGCTTGAAAGGCTTCTACCCACCCTCCTATCTAGGATTTTACCGTTAGGGGAGGCAGTAGCAAAATTACACCTGACAGCTAGGTCTCCATCGTTTAACGGTATGCCGGCGCCATAGGCTTCAATAGGCCCCCTACCAGTATGGTACTTAAACGGGTCGTAGCCCAGCATGGATAAAACTGCTACATCGCTCTCCGGCGCAATCCCGCGTTTAACCGTGTATATTAAGCCGAGTTTAGCGTTTCGAACTAGAAGGTCCATATTAGGTGTATTAGCGTATTCAAGAGGCGTTTTACCGTTTAAAACCGGCGATGGACGATCCCCAGCGCCATCCAGCATGATGTAGATAAGCTTAGTACGCATATCGCCTCGGTTAAAGCTTAACTAGCTATGTTTTTAACCGATCATGAAGGTAGTACGCGTAGCAGAAGGTAAGCCTAAGGTAAATCCGTAGAAGGCTTCTTAGGTCGTAGTGATCGCGCTAGCTATTAAGGTTCGTTGGGAGGGTTATGGCGGGGTCCGTTATCCGTCGCGTGGAGAAAGATAGCACCTACAACTAATAGGTACTTCGGAATACTCTATAGCCGCGCTTAGTACTTTACGAAGTATGAGGATCGTTTAGCGTATTAAACCGAACGGGTTTAAAGATACGTATTTCATACTTTTAATGGTGGTGAAGCTTAAGCGGTTCTTAAAGACTATCAAGCGTGAAGGCGGCGGTATTAATGAGGCTTCAACTAGCCGTCGATCTATACGACTTAGATCTATCTTTAACGCCTTCCTTCGTCTCATCCGTCTACGAGAGGAAGGCTAAGGGGGAGTGGGTTAAGGTCGCGGGTTACCTATCGGGTAAGCTTATGATTAAGCAGTTAAAGCCTTCTAAGCTGTTAATTAAGTGTTTAACGGATCAGCCTAAACTTGTTAAGAAGCTTGTTGAGTATGAGTTAGGCTTATGGCATGAGCCCTTCGAGCATGGTCTAGATAAACTACCTAGAAGCGTTAGAAGCGTTCTAGTTAAGCTAGCTTCAGCGTACCCTGGGCTAAGGCTACCGATTAGTTATAGGGATCAGTTCTACATATTCGTAGCTGTCGTCCTCTCTAGGAGGGCTAATTACGATCGATGGGTGCTTAAATGGTGTAAGAGGATATGGCGATTGTATGATGGGAGGCTTGAGGCGTTAATTAACGCCGATCGGAGCGAGCTTACGCGGATCGGTTCGAGCTACCAGGTAATGTTGTTACCAACCCTTTTAAAGGGCCTCCTAGAGGCCGTACGCTGCTTAGGTGGGTTAAGCTCCTTCCTTAAACTTGATCCAAACCTAGCTAGAGCCTTACTGATTAAAAGGTGTAAAGGTATAGGGCCTAAGCTTTCCGATTCCTTCGTGCTTTCGGTGTTTAAAGCGCCGCATATCATCCCTTGCGATGTACACCTAGTGACGGTTGCGTCTAGGATGGGGTTAATCGGTGAAGCCAAGGTAAAGCTGCCATCTAAACCTTTATGCTCTAAATACGTTTGTAGTGAGAAGGCTTCTAGCTTAACGCGTTTACCTGTATGCCCGAGGACGTCTAGTTGCGTTAGGAGTAGGTTGCAACGGATGGTGGGGGAGCTTGGAGGATGGCTTCAAACGATAACCTACCTTCACGGTAGGAGCTACTGTAGGACCCTGAGGCCTAAGTGTAATGTATGTCCTATGCGCGAGGATTGTAAAGGGCGGCCGTAGGTTGACGTTCGCGCTGAAAACTTAAATTGCCGATGAGGGAGGGAGGGCTTAAGCTTCTTACATAAACCTTAAGGCTTCATTAGGAGTTGGGCTGAGGCTACGTAGTTAACGTAATCCAGCGCCGCTTTAGCTCCGTTACTAGCTAACTCTATGAGGGGGTATGGGTATACGCCGAGTACGACGGTTGAAGCCGTTAATATCGTTATTGGCGCTAACATGGGTAGGCCGGGCTCGCTAACCTGTTTAAGGCTGCTTGGAAGCTTCCCGAAGAAGACGGCGTGAATAACCCTAAACTGAGCCGCTAGTACGATTGCGCTTGTAACCACTAGGAGGATGGCTCCAACTATCGCTGTAGGGGTAAGCTTTTCGAGGGCCGCTATAACTAGTAGTAGTTTACTTACGAATACGTTTAAGGGTGGTACGCCGGCTATTGATAGCGCGCCTATAATATAGCAGGTAGCGGTGATAGGCATTCTAGCGTATAATCCGCCGAGTTCACGGATATCTCTAATATGGGTTTTATGGATTATACAGCCGACGGTGAGGAAGAGGAGGGCCTTGGTGATCATGTGGTTTATGACGTGTAGCGTAGAAGCCGTTAAGCCTGATTCTGATGCTAAACTTACGCCTAGGAAGGCGTAGCCGATGTTAGCGATCGTTGAGTAGGCTAGGAAGCGTTTAATATCGTTTTGTAGTAGCATAGCTAAACTGCCTAGTAGCATTGAAAGCATACTTAAAGCTGTGACGACTTGGATTGAACTATGTACGGCGTTTAATACCTCCTCGATTACGTTTACGCCTCCATGGAAGACCGTAAAAAGTAGGCGGATGGACGTGTAAACGGTAACCTTAACGAAGGCCCCTGAAAGTACGGCGCTTATAGGTGTTGGCGCGGCTGGATGCGCATCCGGTAGCCAAGTGTGTAATGGGGCTAAGGCAGACTTTAAGCCGAAGCTCCATAAAGTTAAGGCCATTATGGCTGGTAGGACGAGAGTTATGCTGGACGGTATATTCCTTATACCGCCGCTAAGGGGTTCGGGGCTTTGACTATGTAAGCTTATCTTCACGGATAGGTCCGCCATATTAAGGGTTCCGAAGGCCCCGTAGATGAAGGCGGTTGCGAAGTAGTAGAAGTTTAAGGCTAAAGCGCTCATGAACATGTATTTTAAGCCTGCTTCAACGGCTTCGAAGCTTCTCCTTAGGAAGGCGACGAGCGCGTAAGAAGGCACCGACATTAACTCTAGGAAGACGAAGAGGTTAAAGAGGTCGCCGGTATATAGTGCACCCATCATACCGGACTCTAAGGTTAATAGTAAAGCGTAGTATAGGCTAAGGTTACCCTCCCTACTCATGTACTCGGTTGAGTAGATGGTGGCTAATAGGATGATTGCGGCTGACGCTACAGCTATGAGGCTATTTAGCTTATCCACCTCTAAAACGATACCAACCGGCGGTGGGAAGCCTCCCATCCGGTAAAGTAGGATACCGTTACCTGAGGAGGCGTAAACCATCGTAAGCACGGCGAATAGTAGTGTAGCGGCAGAAGACATACAGGCGAATACGTTAACCCACTTCCTAGAGATGAAGGTACCTATGGCTGGTGCTAGGAAGCCGGCGAAGAGCGGTGTGAAAACGGTTAGGATGGCTGCGTGTATTAGGCTAACGGCCATTTAACCGGCCAACCTCCTAACGCGTCTTTCATCTACGCTACCGTAAATCCTGTAGACGGCGATTATTAAGGCGACCGCGAAGGCCGTAACGGCCATATCGATAACTATGGCTGTTAACACTAAGCATTGCGGTAGAGGGTCTACGGCTAGGCTTACGTAGCTTGAAATGTCCTCTCTTAACCCGTGCGGTATGACTGGCGCTATAGGGATGTTTGGCCACACTTCGCGGTACCCTAACGTTATGAAGAAGAGGTTTATGGAGTTCACCATTAACCCTAGCCCTATCAACTTCTTAACGAAGTTAGGCTTAGCTAGAACGCAGTATAACGCTATTAGGAAGAGCGTTACCGCGGCTAGGTACGGATATTGCTGAATAATGTTCGTCAACGTTTTTCATCATCCCTACTCGGAGCTATCTCCCTTAAAGCCGTGAAGAAGAGGAAGGCTGCTAGGAAGCCCATACCAACGTTTATTGATTCACCTAACGCTAGTAGCGGTATTGAACCGGCCGATAAAGCTTCAACTCCAAACCATTTCTCCGGGAAGAAGCTTAACGGTAGACCCCATTCAGGTTTCGCTTGGTTCTGCATGAAGAAGCCGAAGCAGATACCCGTTAAGCTCGTTAAGGCTATTAAGCTTAACCCGAAGGCCTGGAACCTTAAAACGTGTTTAACCGGCGTTTTAGCTACGCATTCCTCGTACCCCATAGCCACCACGTAGAGTATGAAGGCCGCGCCTAGTAAAGCGCCGCCTTGAAAGCCGCCTCCGGGCGTGAAGTGTCCATGCATTATTACGTTAGCCGCTAACACTAAGATGAGCGGTGTTATAAGCCTAGTCGCGGTTTTAACGATGATACTCATCCCGCTCAACTAAACCTCCTCCTTGAAAGTAGGGTTAAAACCCCTATTACGGCTATGAAGAAGACGCTGGTTTCCCCTAAAGTATCGTAACCCCTATAATCCCATACGAGGGCTTGAACGGCTTCAGTAGCGGCTGTCTGCGTTAAAGTGTTGTTTAAGTAGTAGAGGGCAAGGGGACGTATGAAGCCGAAGCTTGGTAGCCCTACTACGCCGTAGGCTAATGTCAACCCTAGGACGGCTATGAAGGTTAACGCTAAAGCCTCCCTAACGTTCATGGCTCCTCGAACCTCAAAGTCTTCTTTACAACTATAACGAGTAGGGCTGTCCCTACACCCGCATCTATAACTACTTGTGTTAACGCTATATCCGGGGCTTGAAGAACGTAGAATACGGCTGCTAATGCAACGCTTTGCATCGAGAGGAATATGTTAGCAGCTAGTAGGTCGCGCGTCCTTACGGCGAGAAACGCGAATATCAACATTAACCCTAGTAACGCTACTAGGACGGCGTGGAAGACCTGCGGCGTCAAGGATTTTCATCCTCCTTAAGCATATCGCAAGCCTTAGGCTCAAACTTAACGCCGGACTTATACGCTGCCCTCGCGATCGCGTGGGCTCCGACGGGGGATGTTAAAACGATAAGTACGGCTACGAGTATGCATCCAGTAGCGATCGGCAGTTTAACCTCAACCGGCTCGTTAAGAGTTAACGCTATTAACGCGACGCCTAGAATCGGATAGAAGGCTCCTCCAATACTACTAACCGTAGCAGCGTGGAGGCGGACGTAGAAGTTAGGGAACCTCACCATCCCGATGGCGCCCACCACGTTACAGAATAAGCCTACCCCGAGTAACGTTAAACCTACAACCTCCAGCGCCGATCGGATTAACGACATTAAATCCACTATTCTCCAACCTCCCTACCTTCAAGGTACTTAGCTATATACAATGTTCCGATAAACCCTAAAACGGCTAGGGAGACTGCTACCACGATGAAGAACGTGGAGGAATAGTAAAGGGCTAGGAGGACGAAGATTAAACAGGCCGCCGCGGAAGCAACATCTAAGGCTAAAACGCGGTCAGGTATTGTAGGCCCGGCGGCCACCCTAAAAGCTAGGAGGGCTAGTGAAGCTAGAAGTGGAGCCATAAACCATATTAGGATGGCTTTATCCATTAGCATTACCCGAACACCTTTAGGAGTTTTTCGTCGAAGGCCTTATTGATGCTTTCGTAGCAAGCCTTAAGGTCCATGGAGGTAACGTTTATCCAGTTTACGTATATAACTCCACGTCCCGTATCGGTTTCAACGCTAACGGTTCCCGGCGTATTCGTTATGGAGCAGGCTACGGCGGTTAAGCCGAAGTCCGTTTTACACGTACATGGGACCTTAACGATGCCCGGGTTTATCGGCATCCTTGGATGCAGTATCCTGTAGATTACGTCCTTATGGGCTAGGTACTCAGCCACCGTAAAGTAGTAGGCTACGTACTTCATACCCTCAATGAGGCGGCGAAGATTAAGCTCGGGGCGGCCCTTAAAGACGATGTCACGCGTGAAAAAGGCGAGTATTAATGAGGCTATTACGCCTAGTGAAACCTCGTCAGGCCTCACGTTACCGGATAGGAGAAGCCAGAATAGTAGGTAGAGGGAGGTTAAAACGGCGATTGCTGAAAGACCGTTTAACACCTTCATTACCACCACCGCCACGCGAATAGTAATACGATGAACATTAAGCCTGCGAAGGCGTAGAGGAGGTACGTAGCTAGATCGCCTAGGTGAATCGCCCTAACCCCCCTCGAAGCCTTTAGGAGGCTAGCCCCAAACCCATGGACTGATCGATTTATAAGCTTAAGCTCGAAACCCTTAAACGCGGCCCCCATACTCTTAGCGGTAAATGGGACCGCTAAGTAGTGGGACCTATCAATTACGCCTAACTCAACAATGTTGAAGAAGACCTTAGTAAGCCTTAAGAAGCCGTAGACGAAGACCTTGTAGTAAAACCTATTAATATACCACCTATTGAGTAGGAAGGACCTAATGGCTGAAAGCGTTGGATACGACTTTAATAGGCGGTCGGTATCCACCTTGGCTAAAACGTATGTTAAGGTGCCGGTTAAACCTCCAACAGCCAACATGGCGAAGGAGGTAACGGTTACAAGTATGCTCGACGCGGCTTCAACGTGGCTAGCGGCGTCGTGAACGTGGAGGACGCTGTGAAGAGCTGGTTCAACCCATGGGGCTGAGAGGCCTAAGGCTAAGGTCGCTAAGGCTAATAGGGCGTAGGGGATTAGCATAGTGGCGTCCGCCTCTTCAACCTTATGCCCGTGTTTAAGTAGTTGTGAAAGCCATGCGCTTTTAGGGCTTAGGAATATTAATGATAGGTACCTTAAGCTGTAAAACACGGTTAAAGCCGAAGTTAGGGCGGCTAGGGCGAATAGTTCGACGCGGCCCGATGCTAAGCTTGAAAGTAGTACCGCCTCCTTACTGTAGAAGCCGCTGAACGGCGGTACTCCGGAGAGCGATAAGGCGGCGAAAAGCGTAAAGGTGAAGGTTAGGGGCATATACCTCCTTAACCCTCCAGCCTCTAGGATGAACCTTGACTCCGTAGCGTGGATAACGGCGCCGGCCGATAGGAATAAGGCGGCTTTAAATAGGGCGTGGCTAGTAAGGTGGAAGAAGCCCGCGGTATAACCCGTTAACCAATCTTCAGGTGTTAGGCCGGCGGAGCCTAAGGCTAGGAACATGTAGCCTATCTGGCTAACCGTTGAGTATGCTAAAACCTTCTTAATCTCGGTGGAGACTAAGGCTTGGGTTGCCGCCATGAAGGCCGTGAAGGCGCCGATGGAGGCGGCCGCGTAGAAGAAGAGGGTTAACTCCTTAAACCCGTGTATCCATGTAATAGTCCAGAACGTGGGGAGCATCCTAGCTAGTAGGTAGACGCCCGCCTTCACCATGGTTGCCGCGTGGATTAAGGCGCTAACCGATGTTGGGCCCGCCATAGCGTCGGGGAGCCATTCATGGAGGGGGAACTGAGCTGATTTACCGATCGGCCCCATGAGGAATAATATGGCTACCGGTAGCAGTAAACCGGCTTGATGAAGCTTTAAGGCCCACTCCTTGGAGGTTTCGTAGAGCCCCTCATAGCTAACGGTGCCAGCAGCTAAGTAAATGGTTAGAATGGCGGCGAGGAGGCATACGTCGCCGACCCTAGTCGTTACGAAGGCTTTCATACCTGCGTGTGAAGGCGGGTAGGCTTCGGGCGGTTCACCGACCCAACACCTCCGCCAATCCTCCTTTAAATCCCGGTACCAGTAGCCTATGAGAGCGTAGCTACAAAGCCCTACGCCCTCCCAGCCAACATAGGTTATTACTAAGTTATCCGACATTACGAGTAGGAGCATGCTGCCCACGAAGAGGTTCATGAAGAACCAGTACCTAGTTAGGCTTAGATCGCCGCGCATATAGCTTAAGCTATAAACCATTATTAATAGCGATATCCAAGACACTACGTTAGCCATTAAAACGCTTAAAGGATCCACTAAGACGCCTACGCTTACACCGTAAATCGGGTTCCATGGGAGTTTAAGGATGGAATGCTTTAAACCTCCGAGGGCTAGGTCTAAGAGCATGGAGGCTGCCGATAGTGAAGCGCCTAGCGTAAAGAGTGGAGCGGCGTAATCCCTAAGCTTAACGTTAAGCATGCCGAGTAACGGTGTAAGTAAGGCACCTAGTACTGGGAGCATCCAGGTAAGCCATGGGGCGTAGGGTATCAAGGGGTACCACCCATTAAGGCGAGTATGGCGTCGGCGGCTAGCTTAAATGGGGGTAGGAATAGATGTGGAAAGACACCTAATAGTGTAACGAAGAGGGCTATTAGCATCATGGGCACCACCATAACCAGCGGCGACTCCGAAACCATTTCAAAGGGCCTCGGTACCCCTTCATCCGGGATCTCGATCCGCTTAACGTACCTTTCGTAAAGCTCGTCTAAGCCCCACGCTCTTTCACCGAAGAACATACGTCTCACCGTCCAAAGGTAGTAGGCAGCCGTTAAAGCCGTGGAAGCTAAGCCAAGTAGGCATACGAGGTGGAAGCCCGCTTCAAAGGTCCCGGTGAAAAGCATTAATTCGCTAGCGAATCCTCCTAGCGGAGGCGTACCGGCTATCGATAAGGCGCCTATTAACGCTACTGTAGCCGTTATCGGCATCTTCCACGCGAGGCCGCCGAGCTTATCAATATACTTGGTGCCAGCTGAATGTACAAGGGAGCCGGCGCAGTATAGGAGGGAGCCTTTAGCAACTCCGTGGGTTAACATGTGGTATAAGCCACCTACAACGCCGATGGGTGTTAAGCTGGATATTCCTAGAAGGATGTAGCCCATCTGATTAACTGAGCTATAGGCTAAAACCCTCTTAAAGTCCCTTTGGACGAGCGCCATTAAGGCGCCCCAAAACATGGTGATTAAAGCTAAAACCGATAACGCTGGAGACCAGCCCTTTATAACTGAGGGGAAGAAGGTGAATACGACGCGTATAAGCCCGTAGGCTCCGAGCTTTATCATAACCGCGCTTAATAAGGCATGTATTGGGACCGGGGCTTCACCGTGGAAGTCGGGCAGCCAGCTATGGAAGGGGAATACCCCCATTTTAACGGCGAAGCCTACGAACATGAGGAAGGCGATAACCCTCGCCGAAAAAGCGTCAACTCCGTTTAAAAGCCCTCTAGGAGGGTTAAGGTCTAGGGTACCTGTAAGCGAGTAAAACCATAGGATGCCGGCGAGGAGGCATAACCCTCCAGCCACCATGTAGAGGATGTACTTAACGCCGATCACCCTAGCTTTACGCGTACCCCAAAGCGAAACGAGGAAGTAGGCGGGTATGTTCATAGCCTCGAAGAATAAGAAGAACTGTATTAGGTTTGTTGAAAGAGTTACGCCGAGCATACCTACCGCGTAGAATAGGAGTAACGCGTAGTAGAGCTCGATGTCATGCTTATCCTTCATATATTCGAAGGAGTAAACCGACGATACTAAACAGAGGCTGGCTATTGCAAACGCTAACGGTAGGTTTAACCAGTCTAAGAAGAGGTCGAAGCCCACGATTAATCCGCCCATCCTAATCCACCCGTAACCTTCGTAGGCGGGTATCCCGCGTAGGACGCTTAATAGCATCATGATGAGTGAAAGGGATAAGGCGGTGGAGGAGGCGAGGCACGCGTAAAACCTACCAATACGTAGGCCTCTAGCCGTAAGTATCACTATGAGCATAGCTATTAAGAGCGGTAGTAGAAGCGTTAAAAGCATCAAGGCGTTACAGCCTCCACGACAGGGTATAATACCTCTAGAACGGGGCTTGGAGCTACGCCTAGTATTACTGTTGCTAATCCGAGTGGAAGCAACGGTATTAACGTCCTCCAGTTTGCCTCCGTAACGTTTTCAAGGCTCCTAATGCTACTCGAGACGAACATCCTATATATGGCCCAGAGGAAGTAGGGAAAGGTAAGTAGGGCTCCAGCTACTGCTAGTAGCGCGTAGATCCAGCCGCGTTGAAAGCCGCCGCCGAAGAGCATCCATTCCCCTATGAAGCCCGCGAAGGGAGGTAGGCCTCCGAGGCTTAAAGCAGCTAATAGGAAGAAGGTACTGGTTAAAGGCATTTTAACGGCGACCCCTCGAAGCTCCTCAAGGTCTTCGCTAAACGCTTTCTCGCCGTAAACACCTGAACACATGAAGAGGAGCCCCTTACAGATCGCGCTATTTAAAGCGTAAAAGATGCTTCCAGCTAAACCAAGCGTCGTAAGGGTGGAGGCTCCGAACACCACGTAGCCAGCGTGGCTTATGCTTGAATATGAAAGCATACGTCTAAGGTCGCGTTGGGCTAGGGCCATGGCTGAGCCGTAAACCATACTGACTACGCCTATCAACATGAGCTGCCCAGCGAAGCCTGAAGCTAAAACCCCTAAAACGCCGAAGGGTATCCTAAATATGCCGTAGGTGGTAGCAACCATCATGACAGAGCTCATAACTACTGTTAACGGTAAAGGGCTGTAGCAGTAGGCATCGGGTAGCCATGCGTGAAGGGGGAAGACGGCTAACTTGATTAAGAAGCCTATCGTTATTAGTAGCGTAGCCTGAGTAAGTACTACGTCAGTAGCTCCGCTTAGCTTAAGCGTTATGTCAGCCATGCTTAACGATCCGAGCCTTAACCCGATCATGATGAAGCCTATTAGGATGAGGATGGAGCCTACGTGGGTGAAGAAGAAGAACTTATACGCCGTTATATGCGCTCTACCGGGCGAACCCCAAAAGAGTATAATGAAGAAGCATGGAACAAGCATCAACTCCCAGAAAACGTAGAACTGGAGGAGGTCGACGGCTAGGAGGACGCCGATCACGCCGGCGTAAAATAGGGAGAAGCAAAAGTAGTACTCAGGGCTCCTAACGGTAAGAGCGCTGTAAACCATTGAGAGAAGCGTTATCGAAGCCGCGGCCACTAGGAGGGGTAGGCTTAGACCGTCAAGTAAAAGCCCGAAGCTAACCCCGTACTGAGGTATCCAGCTATACTTAAAGCTTAACGATCCGAGCCTTGAGAAGTCGACGGCTAATAGAAGTAGCAAGATAAGGGAGGTGGACGGGATGATGGAGAAGAGCTTAACGAATGAGGACTTAAGCCTCTTAGTTAACGCGTAAAGCGGAAATGGAAGCGCTACGGATGTAGCTAGCAATAGACATAGCCCTAGTATAGCCTCCACCCGCCGTCAAACCCCTACATGAACTAAGAGAGCGTGGAAAACCGAGTTTAAATAATTTTTTACTGTACGTAGGTTTAGACGTTCAATCCCCTCCTACCGGCCGGGATTAATGCGGATAACGTAAAAATAGTAAACACTACCTTGAGGAGCTACTAATACGCTTCACGTAGACCTGCTTTATTACAGTATTTCGATGAGGGGTCCTAAAGCTTTATTTTAGGTAGGTTTAAGCATCTTAAACGTCGTAGTAAGGTGGTGGGGTGTTCGTCATGAACGCCTTTGCCTTAAAGGGTAAGGCTCCATCGTTTGGCGTAGGGGTTTTTGTAGATCCTACCGCTAGGATTATAGGCGACGTCGAGGTTGGGGATTACGCCGCGGTTTGGTACGGGAGCATCGTGAAGGGTGAGGATGGATTAACTAGGATTGGTGCTAGAAGCGTGATTATGGAGCAATGCTTAGTGGAGAATTCACAGTTAGGGGAGAAGGTCCTTGTAAGTCATAGGGCCGTGTTGCATAGGTGCGTAGTTGAAAGGGGTGTGCTTATAGGTATAGGTGCTATAGTACTTGATGGAGCCCGTATAGGCGAAGAAAGTATTGTAGGTGCCGGTAGCTTAATAATGGGTGGGTTTCGAGCGCCCAGGGGAAGCCTTATTGTAGGTAGTCCGGCGCGGGTTTTAAGGGAGGTAACCGATAAGGATAGGGCGTTCCTTGAAAAGGCCTTTAATGAGGCTTCGCTTAAATCGAGGCTTTACGCTGAGGTAATAGGTACTGCTACATTTAGAGGGTATAGTAAATCCGCTGCTGATTAAGGGTAGGCGTTAACGTTGATAGCGGCTTGTAGAAGTAATATGGTAAAACTCTTATTATCCATATTAAGCGAGGAGGAAGGTGTAGAAGAGGATACGTTAAGGCTTAAGCTGGGGGTTAATGAGTTAGATTTAAGCTTATTAAGGGAGTTGGCGGAGGAGGGCTTACTAAGCCGTGAGAATGGGTATTGGTGGATGCGTGATAAGTTTGGCTTAGCCCTTAAAGCTTTAAGGCTGGGCGCTAGTATTGAAGCTGTAGCTCAATCATTTACTTGGCGCGACTTCGAATGGTTCTCCTCTAAGGCTTTTGAGGCTAACGGCTACGAGGTGTTAAGGAGTGTGAGGTTCAGCTATCAAGGTAGGCGTTACGAAGTGGATGTAGTAGCCGCGAAGAAGCCGTTAGTAGTACTCGTGGATTGTAAGAGTTGGGGTATAGTTAGCGGTAAAGCTTCGAGACTGAGAAGTTGTACGCTTAAACATGTTGAACGCGTTAAAGCCTTTAAGGGGTCTTTAAGCGAGTTGAAGCGTAAACCGAACATGGAAGGGTGGGATAAGGCGTACTTAGTGCCGGTGGTGGTAACGATCTTCGAGGAGGCGGTTAAGGTGCACATGGGCGTACCTATAGTCCCGATATTTAAGTTGAATAGCTTCATTAGCGAGCTTGAAACGTACTTGGATACGGTTAACGCCGAGCTTATTACGCTTTAAAGGCTGGATACGCGCGTCGGGTCCATCCATTGCGGGTATTAATCGTTATGGATGTTAAGCTCCTCCTTCAAGATGCTGAAAATTTTAAGGATTCTTATTGTGAGGCCGACTTGGGTTATTACCGTAATGCTTTATTAAAGCTATCTTTAAGCTAGAGTTTGAGGGGTTGATGTAGGCTTGTTTATCGGCGTTATCCACGGGTTAAGTACGCCGGATCATCCTTCATCGGAGCTTCTTAAAGCGTTAAGGGATCGGGGTGTTGACGCCGACCTCTTAACGATATCTAAGATTACCGCCCACGTAGGCGCGAAGCGTTCCTTTAGCTATAGGGGTAGTCAGCTTAAGCTTGATGGAGCCTTCGTACGCTCCTTAGGCTCCATATTAACCGCGGATCAACTCGTAAGGCGTATTAGCCTCTTAAGCCACATGGAAGATGAAGGGGTAACCCTCATGAACCCCTTAGACCCTCTACTTAACTCTAGGGATAAGTATCGGTCCTTATGCATTCTTGAGAGGAGCGGATTAAGGGTTCCTAAGACCATTATTACTGAGGATCTTAAAGTAGCCTACGAATGGGTGAAAAAGGTTGGACAAGTAGTTATAAAGCCCGAGGTAGGATCGAGGGGCTATGGAGCCGTGAAGACCGATGACCCCGAGGTTGCCTTTAGGATACTTAAAACCCTGGCCTCCTTTAGGCAGCCGTTATACATTCAGGAGTACGTAGCGAAGCCGGAGCGCGATATTAGGGCCTTCGTCGTGGGGGATGAGGTAATAGCCGCCATATACAGGGTGGCGAGTCCATCTGAATGGAGGACTAACGTAGCTCAGGGGGGTAAGGCTAAACCGTTAAAGGTCACCGCTGAGGTCAGCGAGGTAGCGTTAAAGGCTACTTCATGCTTAGGGCTTTGGTACTCCGGCGTTGACATAATAGAAGCCGCGGAGGGATACATGGTACTCGAGGTTAACGGATCCCCAGAGTGGGCTGGACTACAGGAGGCTACGGGAGTAAGGCCGGCTCCAATCATGGTGGACTTCCTAATATCGAAGCTGAAAAGCTAAACCGTAACGCCTAAGCGTTTATGAAACGCTTAATTTAACGAAGCCTTAAAAAAACCTCCTTGACCCGGTGAATAGGATGTCCTGCCCCTTATGCGGTTCGTTTAGGCCTGAATACTTATGCATCCGATGTAGGAGGAGTGTTTGCGCTAATTGCTGGGATAAGCAGTGGCAGCTATGTAAGGAGTGCGCCCAATGGAAGTGGGCGATACTTGAAGATAGGCATAGGCAGCTTAACATACTGGTTCAACACGCTAAGGTCGCTAAGGAGCTTGTAAGGAAGGGTTGCGATTCATGCGTAATTCTAAGGGAGCTATTCCTCAGCTACCTAAAATGGCTTAAAGAGTTAGAGTTGGAAGCTGAAAGGGAAAGGTTTAATGAGGTCAAGGAGAGGATACCTCAACTTAGGAGGATGGTAACCGAAGTAACGCTACGCGCTTTGGTTAAGCAGGGTCTAAGTGTTGGTGAGGCTTGGGAATAGGGTTAACGCGAACCTCCTCCGATACGCTTGACTTTTTAGCCTCGAACCAAGACGTTAGGAGTGTATGGCGTCATACGTTAAAGAGGTAGATAATCCGAAGGCTCCATAGCTGGAACTTCGAGAGGCTGCAGTTCTACATCGAGTACGAGTCTAAGCTAAACAGGTTACCAGGCCGTTGCCTCAGGAAGCCCTCAATGATCCCTAATAATAAAGATGAGGGGGGAGATCGATAAATCCAGCAACGGTAAGCTACTCCCAGAACTTTTTATGCCGCGGCATAGCTATTAGTTCTACTACTTCGAGCCTCCTATCGATAGGGCCTGTGAACATCTCGCTTGAAGACGAGGCCTTTACAATCACGGCCGTGTCGGCGCCTACATCGGTACCTCCAACCGATATTACCTGCTCTCCTACCTTTACCAATCCCTTATCAACGGCTATCAACGTGACCTCTACCGCCACCTTAAAGCCCTGCCCTAACGTGTAGTAAGCGTTCCTAGCTAGGTCTACGCCTTTAACGTGTAGGGGTAGATGGCAACGTTCCACCACTTCAACCCCTAGGCTCTTCAACTCGCCTACTATGGATGGCTCCATGTCTCTATATGAAACCGCTATTATACTCGCTTTACCCTTAAGGGCTTTAGCGAACTTTAACGCCGTACGTCCGCTAGTGCTCGCTACTATTACCTTCCTAATCCCCGTTTCATTTATCCTAAGGCTCACGGCTTCAATCACACGGTCAGTGTTAAGGGGGCCGGGTTCATCGAAATAGTAGTCGATCCTAGTGGACAAGTCTAACCCTACGACCCCCAGTTCAAGGGCCTATATAAACCTAGCCTAGACGAGCTATCTTCTACCGCTTCAACGTCAGTTTAACGGCGTTAAAGCTGTTAGACTTTAGGAGGCCAATACTCATTACCGCTTTAACCGGTACCGCTTTAAGTATGCCTTACAGCTTTAGTTGTAGGACTTCGACGTGGTCTAGCTGATGAGCGTTATCGAAAGCATAGCTTCCAACAGGTTAAAGGCGGGAAGGGGGCCTAAGATCAATATAGGGGTGGATAAAATAGTTTTAGCGTTAATGATTATAGACAGGGAGGGGCCTATTGGGCGATATAAGCTTTCAAATGCGTTAAACGTAGGTGAAGGCGTAGTTAAGGCCCTCTTAAAGAGCTTTAAGGAGGGGGGGCTCGTAAAGGTCGCCGCGGGCCGTGGATGTAGTTTAACTGACAAGGGTCGAAGGGAGCTTGAAGGCTTTCTAAGTAGACGTCGGATAGCTTCGATTAAACCGGTCGAAATGAAGGAGCTTTCACTAGGAGGGATTGAAGTAGCCGTACACTTAAGGGGTTTAGCTGGTAAGATTGGTAGCGGCATGGAGCAACGGGATGAAGCTATTAAGGCTGGGGGGCGGGGCGCTATAACCATAGTGATGCGTGGACGAACCTTAAAGGTGCCCGGGGTCTACGAGGACCTAGCTGAGGCCTATTCGGATGTAGCTAAAACCTTGCTTGAAAGCTTCGACTTAAACGAGAATGACGTACTAGTGGTATGTTCAGCTGATGACTACTGGAAGGCTAAGAGGGTTACACTCGCCGTAGCTTTAAGCTTAACTAGCTGAAGGACAGTAGCTTTTAACTGGGCATTCTAAACATAACGGCTTCCTAGCCTTACAGTAAGCCCTCCCTAAAGCTATTAGGAGTAAGTGCAAATCCAGGTAGTCCTTAGGTTCGTAGAGTTTTTGAAGGCTTAAACGGACCTCTTCATAGCCTGCGTCCTTAGGAGCTAGTCCTAAACGTTTTGAAACCCTATTAACGTGCGTATCGACGGGGATGGTCGGCTTATCGGAGCAGAAAGTGAGTAGGACGTCGGCAGTTTTAGGTCCAACCCCGGGTAGCTTCATTAACTCGTCTCTAGCCTGTTCTAAGGGTAGCTCGAGGACCTTATTTAAATCTCCGTTAAAACGTTTCAATATCTCTTCGGCTAGCCTCTTAAGGGTCTTGGACTTGTTCCTGAAGAGGCCTGCTACCTTTATTGCGTCGGCTATACGTTGCTCCGAGGTTGAAGCTAAGGATTGCGGTGTTGTTAACCCCTCCTTCTTTAAGCGTTGGTAAGCTTTAACGGTGTTTTTATCGTTAGTATGCTGGCTTATCACCGTTATAATTAATACTTGGAAGGGGTCTTTAGGGATGGATAGCTCCGGCTTATTAAAACGCTTCTTTAAGGCAGTGTAGATTGCTAACGCGCGGCTATCGGTCAACGCGCATCACTTATAAGCCTAGCCTTTCATAGAGGCTGGCTACGATTATTGGGAATATGATTGTTGCGTCGCCTTCGACTGTTACCTGTCTAGCTTTACCCTTAATCTTGCCCCACGATATCGCTTCCCTAGTTCTAGCTCCTGATAGGCTACCGTCGTACTCGGTAGCGGTGGTTATGTAGACGGCGTAATCAAGCCCTCCTTTAAACTGGCTAAACCATAGGGTATGATGCTTTGAGATGCCGCCACCGAGGATAAGGGCTCCGATCCTCTTAGAATCGTAAACTATGTTTAGTAGCTCTTTCTCATCCTTGATTAGGTCCAGTTCGAGCTTACTGAACTGGGAGTGTATGGTTAGCTGTGTTCCGAAGGCGGAGTCGAGTAAGCCGGGTGAATAGATGGGTACGCCTTTTTTAGCCGCTTGGCGTAGAATCGAGCCTTCATCGGTGAGCCTACGCCCAAACTCTTCAGCCAGCTCCCTACATGAATACTTTAATTTAACCTTGCATAGTTCATCTAGTACTGGTTTTACGCCCTTCTCTATGAGGGGGCCGTAGCTATCCACGGGTATGAAGATGTTGCCGAGCCTCTGAATACGAAGCTTATGTAGCTCTACGTCGTCGACGTGGAATGACCCATGGTAGTAGGCGCCACCCAAAGCTCTAGCTAGGTCGTGGTCGAAGGTTCCTCCGGTCGTTATAACGACGTCAACTAATCCCTTACCGATCATATCGGCTATTAAGCCTCTTACCCCGGTAGCTACTATGCAGGCTGGGAAGGCTAAGAAGAACGTACATTCTTCATCCCTAACGGTCGCCTCTACTATGTCCACGGCATCAGCTAAATGCTTAGCGCTAAACCCTCCTGCTTTAGCGAGTTGAAGGATGAGTTGGTTAACGGTCATACCCTTATGAACGGAGATATCTTCAACCCTTAAGGTTAGTAGGGATCCTTCCCCAACCATTCAGCTACACCTTCATCCAAGCTTCATAAGCGTCCGCTAAACGGCGAAGGGCTCGTGCAAACTCCCTACTAACGACGTATAAGCCCCTCTCACTATCGAGGCTTAGTAGCCCCATGGGGATGAGGAACTCCCTTAAGACCTTGTAGGCCGTACTACGCCTATTCTTCCCAAAGCTCCTATTAATGAAGCTTGAAAGCTCGCTTCTACTTACTGATAGTTCGCTTCTACCGTTTTCAATAGATACGTCCTTAATCCATGTTAGAACCTCGAGGGCGATCTCGCGGTACGAGGCCGACGAGGAGAAGACGATATCGATTATGTCGCGGATGCTCATCCTACTTTTAACTTTTGCTACTGGTAGGTACATATAACCCGTTGAACGCTTATTCAATCATAACCCCGTTAACGCTAAAAGCTATAGCCTTATTTAACCTTAAACAGCTTAACGGAGCCTCTACATAGCCTAGTAGGCTTGGTGGAAGTTTTGATCCCTGATCTTGACGTCTTGGTGATTAGGAAGGAGCACGTTAAAGCCTTGGTTAAGGAGGCGTTAAGGGATTTAACCGTTGAGGCGTGCGGCCTTTTAATCGGTAGAGTTGAAGGTGGGAGGGTTATGGTGGAGGAGGTGTTAATCGGTGAGAACGTAAAGCGTTCATCGACTAGGTTTGAGGTTGACCCCGGCCTTGTATATCGAGCTATAATTCAAGCCGAAGCTAGAGGCCTTGAACTAGTGGGGGTTTTCCATTCGCATCCAGCTCCCCCAATTCCTTCGCAGGTAGACGTTGAAGGTATGCGGCTTTGGCCTATTGCTTGGCTTATTGTAAGCACGTTGGATGGGAGTTACGCGGCCTATACGCTTAAAAACGGTGAAGTAAAACCTTTGAGGTTAGAGGCCGCTGATGAAGCTTTTTTCAACCCTTAATACTTCATGGCTACCTTTAGCCTTTGAGTAGGCTTCAAGTAGCTCCTTGTTAAGCTTTAGGAAGGTATCTCCCCATTTAAATATTGAAATCGTTTTAAGGGCTTCCTCCTTAAAGCCTGTGATGTAGAGGGCTGCGGCTAAGGCTTCAACTGTTGAAAGCTTACCGGGTTCACCGTAATTAACTGGGTTACCGGCTACTAGGTAGGGGAGGCGGCGTTTAACGCCGCGAATCCTCCTTTTAAATACCTCCTCAGCCTGGGACCAGGAGCAGTCAACGGCTAGTAGGCCTCGAGCCTTAACGAGGCCTTCATCCTCGGGTGATAAAACCTTTAAAGCGAAGGGGTTAAGCACTACTAAACCCCTGGGTATCTGAGATAGCCTATATACGGGTTCAGCTAAGCCAAACCTCTTAAGCTTAAGCCCTGAACACTTACCGGGGTCGCATTGATCTAGAAGGTATACGACGAGGCGGATCAAGCGTTAAACCCTTCCTTAATGCTTCTCCCCATGCTATTTAAAGAGGCCTGTAAATAATTGTTTAATAGGCTTGCTTATTGAAAAGTTAAACCTATACCCCGGCTATGAGGGGGAGGGAAAAACTTAAAACCGCTCTCCTCCACTTCTCCTTCCGGAGGCATAAGAGGGGAGTTGAATACTAACTGTCCCCATGGGATTTTTCTACCTAAGTACTTCTTCGTCACTAGCGGTAAAGCCGTAAGCTCCGAGTCCCCGTTAAACGCCTTCGACCTAGCCTTAATGGATGCGAAGATTGATCAATGCAACATAGTCTCCGTTTCCTCCATAATACCGCCTGACGCTAAACAGATAGACCCTATAAATATAACTCCTGGCACCATAGTGTTCGCGGTTCTAGCTAGAATGGATGGAGCGAGTGGTGAAACCATAGGTGCAGGTATAGCTTGGGCGTGGGGTACTAGGAATGGGGTGGATAAGTACGGCGTAGTAGCTGAAGCCCACGGCTATAAGGATAAGCAAGCACTTGAAAAGGAGTTAAAGGCTAAAATACAGATGATGGGTAAAATAAGGAGGTTATCGTTCACTGACATATACACTAAGGTTGAAAGCATTGATACTATACCTAAGGGTAAGTATGGATGCGTAGTTAGCGCCTTCGTCTACGTACCTTGGAGCGAGAAGGAAGGCGGTAGGAACGTAAACCCTACAAGTATCAAGCAGTAAGCCTAGAGGAGGCTAAGAGTTAAATCTTTTAGTTAGGTATTACTACTTTTAACGCCATTTAACCCAACTACTACCTTAACCTCTTCAACGTTTAACAGTGAGTCTATTGCAAAACTCTATTACTTAAGTTGATCGGTCAAGTATTTACTAAGAGTTTTGCAATGAGTTCAGTATTAAGCAATTGGAGCAGCGCGTACCGTACTTGTTAGGTTGCCGCTGATGATCTATATCTAGGCGTATAAGTTACCAGGACTTCGGCGTAACGGAAAACATTCTCATCGGGTATATTGGGACGTACCTGTTTAGAGGGCTCCTAAAAGCCCATAATCTACTTCAGTTTCAGTAGGTTGAACTACTAATATGCAAAGAAAAAAATAGAGGATAGGTTTTGAATGTTTTACCAGATCACGTTAAAGTTGCATGGACATACTTGAACTTCGCGGGGTAGTTTTAAGCCGCACCTACTGCATACTACCCATTCCGCGCTAGTCTTATCGGATCCCTTTAATGAAGGGTGAGGCGTAGAAGGCTTTGGCTGTGAAGAATCTTTCTGGTTAACGTTTACTGGTGAAAACGTGGCACGCTCCTTGGTAAACCCCTACCCTCCGCACCGAAATACCTCCGGGGGTCTAGGCTTCCCAAGATACATATAAACCTTTTCGCGTTGATCCGGGTACTATCAAGTTCTTTCAGGGTTTAAATATTAACCTTAAGCATCTCCAGATATAAGATAAAAACTTAATAGTATCTCGATCAGCGTTAAGGGATACCTTTTGGATTACTTAGTTGTGCTTCGCGAGGCTTTACCGTGATTATGAGGTGTTAACGCCACTTGAAGTATTAAACGTATACGTGGCTTAAGCTGGATTAGACGTTTATGCACTTTAACTTAAGGCTTTAGAGGGCGCTGGTTGGAGCCTTGAACTCGATGTCGTATAGCTCGCGGACCTTATCGATCGTATCGGCTTCGAAGGGGCCTTTATCCTCCCTAACTCTAAGGATACGTGGGAATCTTAAAGCGTAACCAGCCCTATAGTGAGGGCTTCTCTGTACTTCTGCGAAGCCGACTTCGACAACGACTTCAGGTTTAACTATTAGGGTACGTCCGTACTTAGCTATGCTTAAAGCTTTAAGCCTCTCGGTCATGTAGATGATTTCGTCATCCCTTAAGCCTGTGAAACACTTACCGACGGGTTCAAAGGCCCCGGTTCGAGGGTTGTAAGCAGCTAGTGTGTAGTTACTTAACCACTTATAGCGGTAACCGTAACCGTACTCGGCGGCTACTATGACTAGGTCTAGGGTTAGGGGGGTTGCTTTAACCTTAAGCCACCTCCTACCTCGAACCCCGGGTGTATAAGGTGATTGAAGGCTTTTAGCCATAACCCCTTCACAGCCTATGCTTAAGGCCTCCTTAAAGAAGGCTTCAGCCTCCTTAACGTTCCCGGTGATTAACCGCTTAACGAGCGGTATATCGCCGGCCACTTGTTCAAGGAGGTCCCTACGCTTCACGTAGGGTTCGTCGATGAGCTCTTTACCGTTCATGTAGAGGACGTCGAAGAGGTAAAGCTTAACTGGTAGTTCCTTAACCATCTCTTGAATATCCTTAACCCTTCTAAACCTCCTCATAACGTACTGGAAGGGCCTTAACCTACCGTCGACGCCTAGAGCAACTACCTCCCCTTCAACTATGCATGATTCGGCGTTTAACTCGTTAAGCGTGAGGCTAACTACCTCGGGTATGGACGTGGTTATATCCTTCAGGTGCCTACTATATATTCTGATTTCTCCGCCGCGTTTATGAAGCTGAACCCTTGCACCATCAAGTTTATACTCGAGGGCGGTGGTGTAGCCATGCTCCTTAAGGGCTTCGGTGATGCTTCCGACGTTTTCGGCTAGCATCGGTTTTAAGGGATGAAACACTGTTATGCTAAGGCTTCTTAAACCGTTAACGCCGTATTTCATGGAGGTTTTAGCTACTAACCCTATGTCGCTCGTAATCATGTTAGCCCTTCTAACGTCCTCCAGCGGAACATTAAAGGCTCTAGTTAAGGCCTCTTCTAGTAGGTTTTCCCCAAAGCCGTACCTCCTCTCCTTAACGATGAGTTTGGCAGCATACTTAGCCTCAAGGGGTGTTAAACGGCTGAATAGGGCCTCCAACAACCTTTCCTTAACCCTCCTAGAGTAGAGGCCTTTAGCTTCAGCCATCTTAACTAGGAAGCCGTAAACGTCGGTAACGGTTAATGCTTCACTGCTCGGGGTTAACGTGTATTGTTTTACGGGCTTCTTAGCCTTGAAGAGCCCCATTAACGTGTTTCCTAAATCTCCCGTTTCGTTAAAGGCTTTAAGGAAGTCCTCGTCGCCTATCTTAAGCAGACGTTTAACCACCTTTAACAGTGTTAAAGTGCTAATATCGAGTTCCCGTTGATCCCAAGCTGGAAATACTTCGCCGATCACCATAAGCGCCGCTATAGGCAGCGAAGCCTCATCGAGCCTCCTAAGGTAGTCAGCCGCCAAGTTCACCATAACCGTCCTACTTTCAGTTCTCTCAATACGCTCGCAGAGGTTACAGAGCTCCATAAAGCTCGACAAGCGTATCACGCTTAAACTAAGGGATCTGATTATAGGAATCGTGGGGGCCATTTTAAGGCTTAAACAGCCTTACATTTTTAAAATAAAAGCCAGTGGAATCCCTTAGTATTCTTTCAATGTTTTAATAAATCTCTTTTAATGCTTTAATAATCTTTAGGCGAGCTTAATCAGGAAGGGTGATTCCGCAGGTTAAGCAACCTTTATTACTTACTTTTCCTTTTTGATCGTGGGCTAGGTTCGAGGTGGCTTGGCCTATGTCCAAGCTGGATTTTTTAACGATGGATGATTACGACTTTACCGGTAAGAGGGTGCTTTTAAGGGTTGACATGAACATACCGGTGGATAAAGCTACGGGGCGGCTTAAGGAGACTGCGAAGATATATGAGCATGCTAAAACGATTTTGGAGTTAGTTAGGAAGAAGGCTAAGGTGGTTGTCTTAACACATCAAGGTAGACCGGGTGAATCCGACTTTATACCGCTTGATCAGCACGTTGAAGTTTTAAGCTCGATAATAAGCCGCGTGAAGTACGTTAAGGACTTAATGGGCGAGGAGGCTGAAAGGTCCATAAAGGAATTGAAAAATGGAGAAGTCTTAGTCCTTGAAAACGTGAGGACGTGGCCGGAGGAGCTTAAGGAGCAACCTCCCGAAGAGCTTGCTAAGTCTAAGCTGGTTCAGAAGCTAGCCCCCCTCTTCGACGTCTTCGTTAACGATGCCTTCGGCGCCGCCCATAGAAGTCAAGCGTCCTTAGTGGGGTTCGCCGAAGTATTACCCACCGTCGCTGGGAGGCTTATGGAGTGGGAGCTTAAAATGCTGGTTAAAGCCGCTTCTAAACCTGAGAGGCCCTCAATATACATACTTGGAGGGGTTAAAGCGGAAGACGCCGTAGAGGTATGTGAAGGCGTACTATCCAGGGGGGTAGCGGATAAGGTTTTAACGGGCGGCTTAATAGCCTCCATATTCCTAACGGCTAAAGGATATAGGCTTGGAGAGCCTAATGAGCAATTGATTGAGAAGAAGGGCTTTAAAAGCATGGTTCCCGATGCACAAAAGCTACTCTCTAGGTTTGAAGGAAGGATCGTAACACCGGTGGACGTAGCCGTTGAAAAGCCTCGAGGTAAACGTAGCGAGGTTAAGGTAGGCGACCTACCCGTGGACGCCCTAATAAAGGATGTAGGAGCTGATACGATAAACCTCTATAAGGAGGAATTAAAGGACGCTAAAACCGTGGTGTTTAGCGGCCCCCTAGGGGTTTTCGAGGAGCCCTTATTTATGAGGGGGACAGAGGAAATACTTAAAGCTATGGCTAACTCCAAAGCCTTCACTATGATAGGGGGAGGACACACCGTAGCCGCGGCTAAGCAGGTAGGCGTTATAGATAGTATAAGCTACACTTCAACGGGTGGTGGAGCGTTAACAGCCTACTTAACGGGGAAGGAGCTACCAGTAGTAACCGCGCTTAGAAAAGCCGCTCTAAGAAGACGGACTGGCTAAACGTTACATACCACCTTTTTAATCTTTTTCATGGTAGATCGTCCGGCTGATCGTTGACATTATGGGCGTTAAAGCCGGCTTTAAGTGGTAAGACTTAATTGGAGTTGCCCTACTTAGTAGGTGGTGTTTGATACGCCTAAGCCTATGGTTAAGGTATGTGTTAACGGTTACGGCGTTATAGGTAAAAGGTGTGTTAGCGCCATCCTTAAGCAGAACGATATGAAGCTTGTTGGCATTAGCGATGTATCTGCTGATTGGCGTATTAAAATGGCGGTTAGGAAGGGGATACCTATCTACGCGGCCATTCCAGAAAGGGTGGAGGAGATGAAGAAGGCCGGAGTGGAGGTGGCTGGATCCTTAGAGGATCTACTTAAGCAGGTCGACGTGGTTATTGATTGCACTCCAGCTAAGGTTGGAGCGCGTAATAAGGAGCTCTACGTTAAGTTGGGGGTTAAGGGGATATTTCAAGGCGGGGAGAAGCATGAGGTTGCGGGGACAAGCTTCGTAGCTCAATGTAACTACGAAGAATCCTTGGGGAAGGCCTTTACTAGGGTGGTGTCCTGTAATACGACGGCGCTTTGTAGGGTTTTAGGTGCCATCCATAAGCGGTATGGGGTTAGGAAGGTACGCGTCGTTATAGTTAGGCGCGCCGTGGATGTATGGGAAAGTGGACGCACTGGGATCATGAACACCGTGGTACCCGAAATAGGCGTGAGCCATCACGCCCCGGACGTAAAGACTGTAATTCATGACCTCGACATAGTAAGCATGGCCGCTAAAGGGGCCCATAACTTATTCCATCTACACTTCGCCATACTTGAACCGAAGGTTAAATTATCCAAGGATGAAGTGATTACTGCTCTACGTGAAGAGCCGCGCATAGCATTAGTTAGAGGGGCTGACGGGGTCGACGGTCTCCACTCGATATTCGAAATAGGCCGCGATACCGAAAGGCCGCGAGGCGATATATATGAGATACCGGTGTGGGAGGACGGAGTAATGGTGATCGGTGAAGAAGTATACTTAATGTGGGCAACCCCGAACGAGAGTAACGTAGTACCTGAGAACGTTGACGCGGTACGCGCGTTAACCGAAACAACCTTAGATTGGCGTGAATCCGTAGCTCAAACGGATGAGGCGTTAGGCATAACGAAAAACCTCTACTAACCTACCTTCCATTTTTGTTTAAACCATTAAAAGCCTTAGCTGCGGCTTCCAATACTTCTAACGCTTCAGCCTTAGAAGTTACGCCGACCGCTACGGATTCCACGAACTTCACCTTAGCTATAAAGTTGAAGGCTTCAAGAGGC
>Ga0209394_1000028_pt1 | contig 131115 bp, 136 predicted proteins | sample JNZ201metaG_FD_184122 | JGI IMG/M metagenome (GOLD analysis project Ga0209394, IMG submission 184122) | Hot spring microbial communities from Jinze hot spring, China to study Microbial Dark Matter (Phase II) - JNZ 20120812A (SPAdes) (version 3) ...
ATTAGTGTTCGGATATCTCTATTGGTTTGTATAATGTTTGTTCGTATTTCTCCATCAGACCCCCTACTCATCAATGTTCGCATATCTTTTGATAACTCCCACTCATCAAGTAAAATATTTAAGGTTTAGTTATTGTCATGGTTTCCCTTTCTTCTGGCATGTCTTTCGAATTAAATATTTAAGTTCTATTTACAGGGGGTGGTAGAAGGGAGTGGTTCTGATTGGGGGAGGTTAGGGTATATATTCATACTTCATGTTATTCGAGTTATAGTGTTGTGAAGTATCTTAATAGCAAGGGGCTTCTAGGTAAGGTGAGGCTTGTAAATGTTGTTAATCCACTAGTAGCTATTTATGATAATGTTATTAGTGTGCCATGGGTTACAGTTGATGGTGAGCCTGTTGCTACAGATCCTGTAAGTGGGGGTGAGATTGAGGGTATTATACGTGGTGATTATAGGGCTTCAATTGGGGATCCTGTTAAGGCTTTTCTAGATGCTGTATTGAGTAGCTCCTATGCCTCATCTATAGCATTATTGCATGGCAGTTTAAGGCCTTTAATCCTAGGATTCTTTGTTAAGGCTGCTATTAGGTATCCTTATAGTGGGCTTGATGTAGGTTCAGTTTTAGATAGTTTAAGAGAGGAAGCCTCTAGTCTCTATGAGTCTTTAGAGTTTAGTCTTGCTAAGGTAGTTAGTGTAGCTTATATTAGAGAGTTATACTGGGCTAGTAAGAGGTCTATAGCAGTTAACTCTATTAAGTCTAGGATTGATGAAGTTAGTTTAACTCTATGGCTTCTGGCTAAGGCTAGTATTGGTAGAGCTGGTATACCTGTGGATCCGGTAGCTGGTATTAATAGAGATGGGGTAGCCTTAACTGTTAGTATACTTGAAGCTAGTTGGGAGAAGATTCTAGATAGAGTTAAGAGAGAACAGGAGGCTATATATAGTGATAGGGAGTATATAGATATAAGTCTTAAATCTATATGATTAGTTTAAGCTTAATAACCTCCTTTAACAGTGTTAAAGAATGGTGGAGAATAGTTTGGGGTTAGAGGTTATTAACTTAAGTGTAAAGGTTAGGGATAAACTTGTATTGAAGAATGTCAGCCTAACAGTAGACTATGGCACAATACATGCAGTTATGGGTCCTAATGGTAGTGGTAAATCTTCACTAGCATATGCTATAATGGGTAGAGAAGGCTATGAAGTCGTAAGTGGCGATATTAGACTTGATGGTGAGAGTATTCTAAGTCTAGAAACTTTTGAGAGAGCACTGAAAGGAATATATATAGGAATGCAGGATCCACCAGTAGTACCAGGGGTTAGGCTAAGTACGCTAATAATAGCAGCATTAAATAAGAGATCTGGTGAAGTAGAGCTAACTAAGATTAGGAATCCTAGAGTAGTAAGAGATATGAATGTTGTAGCTTCAGGAATAGGCTTAAATATAGAGTTATTACAGAGAGAAGTTAATGTAGGATTTAGCGGTGGTGAGAGGAAGAGGAGTGAGTTACTGCAAGCAATACTCTTAGAACCTAAGATTGCTATACTTGACGAGCCTGACTCGGGATTAGATATAGATGGTATTAAGAAAGTTGCAGAGTATATAGGTGATCTTAGGAGTAGAGGTAAAGCTGTAATGCTAATAACACACTATGCTAGGCTACTCCAGTATGTTAAGCCAGATGTAGTTACAGTACTCTTAGATGGTGAAGTTATTGCTAGGGGGGATTCAAAGCTAGCGTTTCTTGTTGAAGAGAGGGGTTATAATGAAGTTAGGAAGATGTATAAGGGAGCTTAGTGTAGGTATTGAAACTATTATCGCTACAATGCCTCAAACCCTTAATATCCTAGCTTATAAGCCTTCTTTAACACTGTTAAAGTAGGTGTAATATTTATGGGTAAGCCTGTAGAGTTGAGAGAGGAGATATTTAAGAGTACTGAGGCAGCAGTTGAGTTACTAGGCTATGAGAGACCTTTTAAAGCTCAAGTTGAGATTAAGGGTAAGATAACTCCGGATATGATTGAGGAGATTAGCAGGATTAAGAAGGAGCCAGAGTGGATGACTAGGCTTAGGCTTAGGAGCTTAGAGTTCTTCTATAAACTACCAATGCCTAAGTGGGTTAAGGGTATCGAGAGTATAGACTTAGAAGAACTTATACTCTACGTTAAGCCTGAAGTTGCGCTAGTTAAGGATTGGGATGACCTCCCACCTGATCTTAGAGAATACTATGATAGGCTAGGGCTACCAGAGATTGAAAAGAAGCTACTCGCAGGACTAACTACTGTCTTTGAGAGTGAGACTATTTATGCCAAGGTTAAAAGGTACTTGGAGGAAAAAGGAGTAATAGTTATGCCTATAGAGGATGCTGTAAGGAAGTACCCAGATCTTATTAGAGAGTATTTCCTCAAAATATTCCCATCCACTGAGCATAAGTTTGCAGCACTCCACGGAGCTCTATGGAGTGGGGGTGTATTCGTCTACGTACCTCCAGGTGTTAGAATTAGGGAGCCTATAGAGTCATTCTTCCTAATAGGTAGGTCTTCTGAGGGTCAGTTTGAGCATTCATTAATAGTTGCAGGGGAGAACGCTGAGGTTACATGGATTGAGGGTTGTAGTGCTCCTAGGCTTAGTAAGTATAGCTTCCATGATGGTATGGTTGAAGCTTATGCTCATAGGGGTGCTACAGTTAAAATTGTTACTATCCAGAACTGGAGTAGAGATGTTATAAACTTTAATAATAAGAGGGGTGTAGCTGAGGATTACGCTAGAGTAGACTGGGTTGAGGGTAGTATAGGTAGTAAGATGACCTATGTATACCCGAGTACTATACTAAAAGGTGATTATAGCACTACTAGGAATACAGTAATACAGTTAGCTAAAGGCCCGGTACTTAAGGATACTGGTAGTAAAGTCATACATGTAGGTAAGATGAGCAGGGGTAAGATAATAAATAAGTCTGTGAGTGTAGATGGCGGTATTAACACTTATAGAGGTATAATAAGGGTGGTTAAGGGAGCTAAATATGCTACATCTAATGTCGAATGTGAAGCTATGATATTTGATAGTAAGAGTAAAGCCTACACATACCCACACAATCAGGTAGATGAACCTACAGCAACTGTAAGTCATGAGGCTAGAACTGGTAGGCTTAGTGAGGCTCAACTATTCTATCTCCAAAGTAGAGGTTTAGAAGAAGATGAAGCTAAAAGCCTAATAGTATTAGGGTTCCTAGATGAGATAATGGTAGAGTTGCCATTCGAGTATGTTAATGTACTATCAAAGGTTATACAGTTAGAGTTTAAGAAGCTTGGAGGATATGGTTAAATGAGTAGTGCTAGGGAAGCATACGCTAGGCTTATAGAAGAGCTTCCTTTCCAGTATATAGCTGATACACCTACAGTGAAATACTATACTGATTGGAGGCTATTTGAGAATAAGTTTAACCTACCATACTCTACCAGAGAGTTTGAGGCTCCAAGTATAATAGCACATATACCATTCAATATAGTACTAGGCTTAAATCATAGAATCCTAAATATACCTAGTGGAGTCGTAGTTAATGAGTTGAGAGATGGAGTAGGCCCTATTAAGCCTATGAGTATAGTCCATGTTAATAGTAAGATATTAGCGTATCACGCATATAGGTGGAATACTGGAGTCTCAATAAGCATAGAAGATGGAGCAAGCTTCGGGAACCTATATATCCTAAGCCTAGGTGGAGACGCGTACCTAGGCCATCATATAGTATTATCTGTAGGGGAAGGCGCCGTAGGAGATATATACATTATAGACAATAGTAGACAGAATAACTTTAAGACTCTAGTATTAGAAGGCGTCATAGGTAGAGATGCTAGGATAGGATTCCACATACTAACACTACACTCTACTAAAAGTGCTGTATTTAACTTAAACCACATAATAGTTGATGATGGAGCAGAGGTAAACTCTAAAAGCCTAGTATTAGGGGGGGAGATGAGTAGGGTACAAGTAGACTATGTTGTAAGAGGTGAGAATGCAAAACTAAAAGCTATAGCAAGTACAGCTTCTAAAGCAGAGAATAAAACAGATTTCATACTAAATTCATTCAATTTAGGATCTAAGAGTGAAGTCAATATTACTGGTAGAGGAGCAGTACTAAGTAAGGGCTACCTAGCTCTAAGAGGATCAGCTATAATAGGTGAGGAGGCTAAGCAAGCATCATCAGAGATTGAGTTTCAAGTAGTAATCATGGGAGATGAGGCTAGAGGGTTCGCAGTTCCAGTATTAGAGATACACTCTGGAGACGTAGCCAAGGCTAATCATGCAGCAGGAATCTCTCATATACTAGAAGAGCAGAGGTTCTACCTTAAATCTAGGGGGTTAAGTGATAGTGATATTGAGAGAATACTAATATCTAGTATTTTAGCATTCTCACAGTTAACTGAGGATTTAGGCATAGACCCTATGTCTCTACTTAAAATCTATTAGGCAATACATTAATTTATATATATTTTTATATATCCTAAATTATTCATTAGTATTTATTAAGCTAAAATATTACTATTTTATCTTGGCGTAGGGGGTAGCTATTATGAGTGGAGAATTATTAAAGAGAGTTGAGTGTAGAACTGAGGAGATTCCTGGTCTTGGAACCTTCATAGTTGTTCCTAAAGGACTAGAACAGGTTATTCCTGATACTACTGCTATTAGTGGTGTCGATCCTAGAGGTGAGCAGACGCTATATAGAGGTTATACGATTGAGGATTTGGGTAAGAATGCTGACTTCTATGAGGCAACCTACTTGATATCTCGCGGTGTTCTCCCATGTGATGAGGAGTATAGGGAGCTTAAGAGGAAGGTTAACTATTGGAGGGCTCGCGTACCTGAGAAGGTTTTTGATGCTCTAAAGCTTCTACCTAAGACTCATCCTATGTACTATGGCGCTTATGGAGCACTACTACTAGGCCAGATATATGCTCCAGAATGGAGTATTGATAAAGAGTCTCTCTACGACCACCAGCTTAGGCTTATAGGCCAGCTCCCAGTTATATTTGCTGCGGCTTATAACCTAGCCTATCATGGCACCTTTATTAGACCTGATGAGAGTGCTGACCACGCGTGGGATCTACTAAGAATGATTACTATGAGAGAGCCTAATAAGCTTGAGGCTAGGGCTTTCGAGTCCTCCCTAGTACTATACATGGATCATGGCTTTAATGCTTCAGCATTTACGGTAAGAGTAGTGGGGAGTACTTTAAGTGATATGTATAGTGCTATAGCAGCTGGTATAGCTGCTCTAAAAGGACCACTCCATGGGGGAGCTAACGAGGAAGCTATGAAAATGTTCCTTGATGCTCAGAAGAAGGCTCTAGAGAAGGGAGTTCCACTAGAGGATTACATAATCGATTATATAAAAGAGAGGCTTGCTAAGAAAGAGAGGATAATGGGGTTTGGTCATAGAGTATATAAGGTTAGAGATCCTAGAACAGAGGTAGCTGGAGAATTCATAAAGCAACTTAAAGATGGTGAAATGTGGATTAAAGTTTTAAAGAATGCTGAGAAGGTTATGTGGGAGTCAAAGAAGCTACCATCGAATATAGACCTATACACAGCAGTACTATACTACCAGCTAGGAATACCAATACCAATGTATACACCAATATTTGCTATGGGTAGAGTTGTCGGGTGGTCGTCTCACTATATAGAGCAGGTCTTAGATAATAGGCTAATTAGACCTACAGAGAAATACGTAGGGCCTGTGGGATTAAAGTATCAGCCAATGGAGGTTAGATGTAGAAAGTAGAGGGAGCCTCATCACATCTTTTTCCCCTCATTCCCTTCTATTTTCCTATTCCTAGTACTCGGATATAATTATATAGGCTTATAGCTGTAGCTATAATATCTAGAATAGCTCCAGGATTCCATCCTCTAGGCCTCCATAGGTTGTCTAGCCATTCTATAGCTCTATATACTCCATCTTTATCAATGAGCTCTAAGGCTATCCTAGCCTCTACTATGGCCTTCTTATATGCGCTATATCCAAACTTTGATGCTATAAGTGTATCTCCATGTCTTGCTAGTAGTATTAGCGTTACTCTAAGAGCATTCACCTCTAATGGATCTCCGTAGTCCCATAGCATATTTAATGCCTCTAATGTAATAGGGTAGCCTTCAATGAGCTCTCTATGAACAATATCCCATGAGGATGCTTTAAGAGCTTCTATGAGAGATCTAGGATAATACCCGGAGCCTATAGATGGGACTATGCCATAGTATACTCCTAGGTGTGACGGCTTAAAATACTCTAAAAGCCTATAATACTCCCTAGCTCCATCCTCTCCAGTAGACTCAACAACTCTACGAGCCTCACTAACTAGATCATAGATTGAGCTAGCCACACCAAGGCCAAGAGAGACGCTTAACGGTAAGTGGAGCATTAGAGAACCTAAAGCAATATTACTCTTCAACCCAAACCTCTCAACTAAAACTCTATAGGTAGCTAACCCTAAACTAATAGACCTACCCCTACAAGCCTCAGCAAGAGAAGACTCTACTAGAGTAGCATTAACTATAAAATCATAAACACTCTTATCACTATGACGATAGAACAATGTAACACCACCAGGCTTAGGATACAACACCGGCTCATAGTACAATCCAAGAGACAATAAAGAAACCATACTACAAGAATCCTTAAACACCAAGTACGAGCCTCCTAATTAACCCTAGAAGTAATTTAAAGCTTAAAAAGAAGCTTATAAACTACTAGTGATTATATTAGATAATTACAGGAGGATTATAAACATATCCCTTGAAGCAAACTTAGTGATGTCCATTGATATAGCCCCTAACGACTCCACGATTGGTGAGCGAGTGGTGGGGGAGTAGTGTTGATATAAACAACACGGGAAACCACTATTCTACAATAAGTGTCTTTAAAAAATTAATTATAATATCTTTAGCTTTCTCGAGATTCTCGGGACTTACCTTATCAGCAGTATCACTATACCAATGGTAGTTACCTATCATACCATCAACAAAAGCCATTAAACTCGTTGCTCTCAACTTCATTCTCATTAGGGGGGTTGCATCTGTAGGTAGGAGCTTATATGTTACTGTTTGAATGCCTCTCATTCTAGAGAACTCTCTAATAGCTTCTCTGAAATCTTCGGGGGAACACCATGTTAAGATGACTCCCTCACACTCTGTCAAAGCCAAGTTTCCAATACCCGGATTATCTATGTTAATAATCACGGATTTCCTTAACGTGTTAATGTTTCTCTTATAAAAGTAGTAGGATCCCAGAAGTCCTACCTCCTCAGCACCAGTGAACGCTATAATTATCTTAGCTTTATTCTCAAACTCCTCGAAATTCGCTGCTAGAAACTTAGCAACCCCAAGAAGAACGGAGACACCAGAAGCGTTATCATTAGCTCCAGGGACGTAGTTGTGAAATAACTCTCTATGAATTAATACTATAGATGATATTATGAGGGGAGCTGAGGCCACAACTGAAGCCGTAAGTGTTAAATGGTTATTTAGGAGGGATCCAATTAGCGTTAGGAAGGTTACAATTACTGATGATGTGAAGTTAAGTCTTATGGTTAGCCTTAAATTATGAGCTCTTACTGGGTTAAATGAAAATGCTGCCTTAGTACTATCATAGTGAGCCATCAACACTATAGTTTTAGGTCCCTTACCTATCTCAGCTATTATGTTAGCAGAGCTCCTTCTCCATAAAGCTCCGTAGAGCCTTGTCACGAGAAGTATGTATAGCTCCTCTTCTAGAAAGAGGAGAGATATTCCAACTAATGCTAGAAGAACTCCTAAAATACTGTAACCTGTAAGGGCTACTAGTGGAGAGGCTACTATGATGACATATATTGTTATGTAAGTGTAGGAGAATGTTGGCGGTGTAGGGAAGGCCTGTATTGAAGGTTTATAGCCATAACTCTCTAGCTTCTCCAAAATATAGTCTCTAGCTTCCCTCTCCTCCCTAGTCCCTGCTCCCCTATGTTTCTTTGAGAGTCTCTTGACATGATTATATAATTCTAAGTCAGTGCACCTTTAATATTTTGATTCCGCTTTTCTCAATTTCTGCTAAGAATTCTTCAGTATTCTTTATTACTGCTTCAGGAGGCCTTATTCCAGGCTCTTCTATTTTACCCTTTGCTATCCATAGAGCTCCTAAGGCTGCTGGAACTCCCGTGAGCCTCCTCATCCTATCTATAGTTATATAAGATACCTTATCTTTATCTCTGAAGATATCAACTCTTAGTGAGCTAGCCTTTAAACCTCCTATTCTGAAAATATCCTCTACCTTATGAATTAGCCTAGCTAGTCTTTCAGCTTTAGCATCACTATTGATATTTAAGACTCTTAGTAGGAATTTAGCGAAACTATTTTGCCACTGAGGAATTAGTCCTCCTCTAACTGTAACTCTATCCTTAATCCTTACGTATCTAGGTATTGTTATAGGTTCTGGGTGGCCTGTATAGTATAAGTTTAGCTTCCCTATAGGATCTGGGAATTCAACTTCAACTATCCCGCTACCAGCATTAACTAGAGTCCAAGTCCCCCCAAGATACATTGGTACTTTACCTATTAGAGCATGGAAAAGGTGCATGACGACTGCTAAACCTTTAGAGTCTGAGGCTGAACCAACCCAGTAAATATCTATTGCCTCAACTTCTTTAAACATCTTAGAGCCATGCAAAGCTAGTATATTTGATAGTCCAGGCGTCCACCCTAAACATGTTATCCCGATAACCCCAGTACTCTCAGCTTCTATACTTAAACCTAGGATACTTTCAATAGCATCATAATCATCGCAGACATCAACAAAATTTAGCCCTAAACGTACTAGGTTCTTGGCTATTGGGAAGCCTAATTTATAGAATGGACCTATAGTGTTAACAACAACATCTATACCCTTAGACGCTCCCCTAAGAGACTCCACGTCTATAGCGTTAACCTTAGCAACCTCACAGTTACATCCTACTCTCTTCATGCTCTCACATAGATTTTTAGCAGCTTCATATCTAATATCGCCTACCACTATAGTATCAATATTCATAGAACATAAAGACTCTAAAACACCAGACCCTATATCACCAGCCCCCCCTAGAACCATTATCTTCAAAGGTTAACCCCCACTAACCTTGTATGTTCCTAGATACTTTTACCTTTGTAATTTGGGACTTTAACGTAGCATAGAACCTTAAGTATCTCTATAGAGCTCATAGATAACTATTAAGCCTAACAGTATAAGATTCCCACCTACTTTAAAACTCTAGGTGATTTAAAGTGGTAGTCCCATCTTAGGCCTGTAGGGGTTCAGCTCTTATATGGGTTCACAGCCTCATTCTTGGGAGGCTAGGGTTGATAGTTGTTTTGGCGCGTTAGGTTTATAAGAGTTTTGTAGGATTTTGGAGAAGTTCTACTCTACTAGGGAGGGAATGTTTATAAGCTTTATTCCCTCATCCTATCCTAGGAATAAAAACTAGATGTGAACCCTTATACCGTTGGGCTCGAAGGATGCCCATGACTTCCGCGTGGAGTGGCTAGGTAGCCACTGCGAAGTGCGGGGCAGAAGGCACAATCCATCTTAGGAGTACTTACAAAAACCTAGGATGGGAAACATTGGCTTAGCATATTCTAGTGTTCTCTAGAGAGTATGGATGGTATGTTTTTGTCGAATGGTTTTTCTATTATTCCTTTCTCTGTTATTATTCCTGTTATTAGTTCTGGTGGTGTTATGTCGAATGATGGATTGTATACTTCTATGTCTTGTAGTGTTATCTGTATTTTCCCCATTATTGTTGTTACTTCTTCTCTACTCCTCTCCTCTATTATTATCTCTTCTGGGTTCCATGTTGGCTGTATTGTGCTTGTGGGTGCTACTACGTAGAATGGTTTTTTAGCGTGGTTTGCTGCTAGTGCTACTTGTAGTGTTCCTATTTTGTTTGCTGTGTGTCCTGTTAGTATTATTCTATCTGCTCCTACTAGTACTATGTCTGCCATGTTCTTGGCTAGTAGTAGTGCTACTGCACTATCTACTATTAGCTTGAATGGTATCCTCTCTTTTCTGAGTTCCCATACGTTTAATCTTGCCCCCTGGAGTACTGGTCTTGTCTCTGTTGTTATTACTTTTATTCTCTTACCCTCATACCAGGCGTATCTTACTACTCCTAGTGCTGTCCCGAAACCTGCGGTTGCTAAAGCTCCAGTGTTACAGTGTGTTAGTATTGTCATTCCATTATCTATTAGTTTAGAGCCAATCCTACCTATCTCTACGTTAGTCTTAATATCCTCAACATAGATTCTTAAAGCTTCTTCTAGTGTAGCCTCTCTAACTCTGTCAACATCTCCTTTCTCAGCTTCTACTAGAGCCCTCCCCATAACTCTATTAAGAGCCCAGAATAGGTTATATGCTGTAGGCCTAGTAGATTCTAGAATACTCTTAGCAACTCTAAGATCATCTAGTAGCATGGTATTATCTCTAGCTCTACTCTCAAAAGCTGCAAGAGCGAGGCCGAAAGCCGCTGAGACACCTATAGCTGGAGCTCCTCTAATCTCCAAGCTCTTAATAGCCTCAGCAATCCTCCTATAATCTCTAGTCCTCCTATAAACCTCCTCAAAGGGAAGAAGCCTAGTATCAAGCCATACAAACTCCATCTTATTAAAGTCAAAGTATAGAGGCTTAACTCTAAGAAACTGCTCAAAGCGGTTAATCTCGCTAAGTAGTTTTTCGAGAGAGCTCAAATATTACACCTATTGTAAAGCTTAAGGTGTAGAACTAATAAGTAAGAGTTATATATGCAACTAGGTTTATTTACTTATCTTATTGTTGTTCCGGGGTTTTTATTGTTTCCTCTTATAATCTATTAGGTCTGGTTATATAACATATATGTGGGATATAGCTTGGGGTTTTACCATGAGTATTTAAAGCTATCTGGAGACTATGGTATTGATGATGATACTGCTACTAGGGTCTACGATCTTATACAATCTCTTACTGGCAATTGGCGCCTCTACTGTACTGGTTTAAGCTCTATACAAGCTCCTAGCCTACCTCCAGCCGAGGATGGTAAGGTTTTACCTAAGATTATGACTTATGTTAGGAGATTTAAGTCATACTCTAGGATTCTAAGCATATGCTCTAAGTTCTTAGAAGACCTTTCTAGCCTAGGAGAGTCTGCTAGTGACGCCTTCTACATTTACCATTTAACAGATATAGCTTCTACTAGGCTATCAGGTGTTTTAACTTTAAAATTAGAGAGTATTCCAGATAGTCTAGTTAGAGGCTTGATTTTAGATTTAAAGAATATAGAAGTCAATATCTATAATACATTAAATAGTATAAAGTGGATTGTAGGCCCCCTAAAAGCTAGCTTAGAGCAGTCTAGAGTCTATAATGCGTTATGGAGTGAGCTCTTGAAACAAAATATTAATCTAGAGAGTATTCAGAGAAAGGTAGATGAGACTACTCACCCAATACTTACAGAAAAGCTTATAGCATGGGTAGAAGCTAGTAAGGACACTATATATGCTACTCTTAGATCATCGTCTAGGAAGAAGGCTAGATGGAAGAATATAAAGTCTAAGAGAGATCCTAAACATATAGCATTAAGGGTAATAAAGAGAGTAGACAAAATACTAGGCCCATATAGGGTTGGGAGGCTAGGATTAGTACTATTAGGGAAGATGGAGGATAAGGTATTAACGAGCTTTGTAGTATGTGAGATAGCTAGAGAAGTAGCAGATTATACTAACATCCACTCATACCTCCTAATCTCATCTAAACCTATAAACTATATAGAACTATTATGGAGACCACCCAAATGCCCATCAAAGAACTTCAAGTGGCCTTTAGAGAGTATTCTAGAAGCTTATGCTAGTAGGAGGATATCTTATAGTGAAGCTACTGAGATACTAGATAAGAGTCTAAGATCTATGCTCAAGCTCGACATACCAGTCCCCGAGGATATCATAGATAAATATATAAAAGCCATATTAGAAGTAGTAAGGCATATCCTAGCCTGGTTTGAACATAAAAACCTAAGATACGGGTTTATAACCTAGAACTATGGGTGCCTCTACTTGAAGTATGACGTTGTTGTTATAGGTGGAGGTCATAATGGATTAGTTGCCTCATGTTATTTAGCATTACATGGTCTTAAGGTTGGATTATTTGAATCTAATAGCTTCCTTGGCGGTATGGCTTCTACTCCCTCGCTATGGAGTGGTTTTAGGGTTCCGGTTGGAGCTTACGTCTTGAGCATATTTAGATCTGAGATTGCCAGAGACCTCGGCTTATTTGAGAGAGGGTTAAAGCTCATACCTAAGGATCCAGGTATGACTATATTCCTGGGTAGGGGTAGAGTTCTATCTTCATGGTCTAGTCTAGATAAGACTGTTAAGGAGATTGAGAAGATTTCAGATAGAGATGCTAGGAGTTATGTAGAGTGGAGTAAGCTGTGGGGTTTTATTGCAGATATTCTAGACTACCTATACCTAAACCCGCCTCTAAACTTATCTGAAGTCCTAGATTTAGCTTCTAGAGCCCTACGCCTAGCCTCTCATGTTAGGATTGGAGGCTTTATTGAGGATATACCTAGGATTCTCATATCCCCTGCTTCTAGGATTCTCAATGAGTTCTTTGAGAGTGAAGAAGTTAAAGCTTTACTAGTAGAGGATGCTGTTGTAGGTGAGTTAGTAGCTCCTAGTAGTATTGGGTCAAGTCTAGTCCTAGTACACCACTATATGGGTAATATTACTGGTGTTAGGGGCCAGTGGGCTTACGTTGCTGGAGGTATGGGTAGATTATCGGAGATTATAGCTGATAGGTGTAGAGAACTAGGCGTAGATATACACTTAAACTCTAGAGTTGAGGAGATTATAGTTAAGAATGGTAGAGTATTAGGGGTTAAAGTTAATGGTAGAATAGTTGAGAGTAGGTTTATTATTAGTACTATTGATGCAAGAGTAGCTCTCCTTAAACTAGTTAAGTGGGATGAGGCTGAGTTAGATAAGACTATAGTTAGGAAGCTTAGAAGTCTAAAATCTATAGGGGCATCATCTAAGATAATAGTAGCTACTAGGAGTCTACCAAAGCTTAGGAGAGAATATGAGGAGTTTACAGATAGAATCTATAGGTCATCAGCTCTAACAATAGATAGCGTAGAGTATGTTGAGAATGCTTATAGAGAAGCTATAGTTAAGGGCATTAGTAGTAAGCCATGGATATCTATTAATACACAAAGCTACCTAGACCCAACGGTAGCACCTGAAGGATGGCACCTAATATCACTATTCATACAGTATACTAGATACGATGAACCCTCAGGTTGGAGTGAAGAATCTAGGAGGAGGCTTATAGATTATACATTTAATGTTTTAGGAGAGTACTTTGAAGACTTTAGTGTTAAAGCTGAGAAACTCCTAGTACTAACACCTAAGGATTATGAGGTAATGTTTAATGCACCTGGAGGGCACATATTCCACCTTAGTATGAACCTAGACCAGGTATGGGCCTATAGGCCTATACTAGAGCTCTCAAAGTATAGAACGCCTATTAGAGGCTTATACCTAGGAGGATCAAGCTCACACCCTGGTGGAGGAGTTACTGGAGCTCCTGGATACTTATCTGCTAGGTCTCTACTAGAAGACTTAGGGATTCTAAAGCCTAGGAGGGTCAGCTTACCTAGCCTAATACTAGGTTTCCTAAAAAGGAGGTTTAGATTTTAGCCTAGTAGCTGTTTCCTACAAGTACTACAATCTAGACTTGGCTTAACTACGACTTCCTCTATTGAGGGCTTCAACGCATTAACTATTATTAACTTATTAGTTAGAGGCTCACCTATACCTGTTATAAGCTTTAATACCTCCATTACCTCTATTGATGCAACAATACCTACAGTAGGTGCTACTATAACTCTACACCCTGGCTCTGGTATTGGTTTGGGTGTTATGCATGCTAGACATGTAGTCTTACCTGATAATATTACAGTGACTTGGCCATAGTAGCCGTCTACAGCTGCGTGAACATATGGTTTATTCTTCTCCCATGCATACTCATCTAATACTAATCTCGTATACCAGTCATCTAAGCCATCAACTATTATATCAGCATCTCTCAGAATACTATCTACGTTATCTCTAGTTACCTTAGTATTATATGCTTCAATTTCAACTAGGGGGTTTAATGATTTAAGTCTCTCCATAGCTACTAGAGCTTTAGGTTTACCCACGTCTCCTGTATTATATAGTATTTGCCTATTTAAGTTATCAACTCCTACTACATCATAATCTACTATTATCAACTTCCCAACTCCTAAGGCTGCTAGGTACATTGCTATAATACTCCCTAAACCTCCCAGGCCAACAACTGCTACTTTAGACTCTAAGAGTTTAACTTGCCCCCAGGCTCCTAGGAGTGGTAGTTGCCTAGAATACCTTACTAGGTCTATCTTATCAAGATCTAAGGCCAACGCTAAGACTCCTCTCTAACCCACTCAGTTCTATCTCTATAGTCTAGGAGCTTTATGCCTAATTTCCGGAGATTATCTCTAATAAAGTCTGAGAGGTCATATATCTTCCTTGCTCTAAGCTCTCCTCTAACCTGGACTATGAGGTTTACTAGATCCTCCTCTAGCCTAGTAGCTTTGGGCTTTTCAAGTATATCATCTAGTATAGCGTATACTCTATTAAACTCTACTAGGCTCTTATAAGCGTATAGTAGTATTGTCTGACTTTCACTATAATCTATTTCTCTATAGTAGAGGCTTGTAAACTCCCAGAGACTACTCATAGCTAAGCCGAAGTTAAAGTCGTTACTTAAGCTTTCATGCCATGACTTATTTATTGCCTTTAGTTTAGATAGAATATCTATATCTTTAAGTACATGCGTAGGCTCGCTTTTCTCTAGTCTCCTAGAGATCCTAGACGCTACATCTCTCAGCCTCTCATAGAGCCTAGATGCCTGCTCTAACCCTTGCTCACTATAGTCAAGGTTACTCCTATAATGTGAGCTTAGAAGCCATAATCTCAGTGCTCCTGAACCCCACTCTTTAACAGCATCCCTAAAAGGTATTATATTATGTAGGCTTTTACTCATCTTCTCCCCCCTGATAGTCAGGTATGATACGTGAAGCCAGTACTTAACCCATGGTTTAGTATTAAAGTAGGCTTCGCTTTGAGCAATCTCATTCTCATGATGGGGAAATACTAAGTCTACTCCCCCGCCATGTATATCTATCCTAGAGCCTAGGTACTTACTACTCATAACACTACATTCAATATGCCATCCAGGCCTACCCCTACCCCAGGGGCTATCCCAGCTAGGCTCTCCAGGCTTAGCAGCCTTCCATAGGGCGAAATCGTATGGACTCTTCTTCTCTCTAATAAACTCTTCCTCTTGCCTCCAAGCCTCTCTAGACGTGAGACCACTAAGCTTACCATAGTCACTATATGATTCAACATTAAAGTATACGCTACCACTCTCAGCTACGTAGGCGTAACCTTTACTTATGAGCCTTTCAATGAACCTTATGATATCACTAATGTGATCTGTAACTCTAGGATGTAAATCAATCCTTATACTTAATGCACTCAGCATATCCATATAATCTCTAGTATAATCTTCTACAACACTACGCCAATCTCTACTCTCTTCTCTAGCTCTATTAATAATCTTATCATCGATATCAGTAATATTCTGGACGTGGAATACAGAGTAGCCTCTAAGATTAAGGTACCTCTTAATAGCATCAAATACGGTAAATGTTCTAGCATGACCTATATGAGTGTAATCATATGGTGTTGGACCACAAGTATACATTGTAACTAAGGGAGGATCATTAGGAGTAAAGAGCTCACGCCTCCTCCCGAGAGTATTAAATACGTATAGATACACAATACTTAAGGCACCAATTCATAACCAAGTAAGCTAAAGCTTAAATAATGAGATTCTAATCTAGATAAGCTTAACTCTATAACCGTCTCTATGATTTCTAGCTTAAAAGGTTTAAAGAATATATAGTTAGAGGGACTAGATTGGGGGGCTTAGTCTCTAGAGGCTCTAACGAGCACCCAGTTGTTAAAGCTATAAGGGAGATAACTAATTTTATTCTAAAAGCATCTAATGATATAAACTTAGACCAGGTTGATAGACTACTAGACATTCTACATAAAGCCTATATTGAGAAGCGTAAAGTCATAGTAATGGGTGCTGGGAGGAGCGGGTTAGTTGGTAGAGCATTCGCTATGAGGCTGTTACATCTAGGCTTCAACTCCTATGTTCTAGGTGATACTATTATTCCGAGTATACAAAAGGGAGATATTGCTATAGCTATATCGGGGTCAGGTAGAACTCAGCTTATAGTTACGGCTGCAGATGCCGCTAAGAAGGTTGGAGCTCTAGTTATAGCTATAACAAGCTATACTGACAGTCCTCTAGCTAATATTGCTGACCTCGTAGTCTGGGTTCCAGGTAGGACTAAGACTAGTAGTATGGATGACTATTTTGCTAGGCAAATACTAGGAATACATGAGCCTTTAGCACCTCTAGGTACATTATTTGAGGATACTGCAGCAGTATTCCTAGATAGTGTTATATATGCTCTAATGTTGAGATTAGGAGTAAGAGAGGAGGATATGAAGGTTAGACATGCTAACATTGAGTTATAGGTATGAACCTAGATGAGCTTATTGAAGGCTGGGTTATCAGGGTTTCAGTAGGTTTCGCAGACGAGGTATGGGTGGTAAGAGGATATAGGCACCCTACAGGGTCAGTAATAGCTACGCCCTACATTAGAGGTAGTAGGAAGCTTAAGCCATATGATTTCAGTAATATACCAGTATGGCTTAGTAGATATGTAGAATGTATAGGTAGGGTAGCCCCAGTACTCAGTAATCATGCGGTGATATCAGTATTTGATCCTAGAGTAGCATTGAGGATTAGGAGAGCCGAGTTATGGCCTGAGGTGAGAGAACTAATAGAATATATGAACCCTGAGTGGGTAGGCTTAACCGGCTCATGGGCTGTTTTTAATGAGAGAGATTATAGTGATGTAGACCTCTTAGTCTATGGTAATCATGCGGAGATGTATAAGACTCTTAGGGATTTGAAGACTGAGGGGTTAATAGAGGCTTGTAGATTAGAGGAGAGATTCTATAAAGTAGGAGATAAGCTATCATGGGCTGATTACTCTAGGCTAGCTTATAGCAAGCTATTAGACTCTTGTTTTAAAAGTAGACCGTACACTCTGAGGATACTGAGGAGTATAGCTAGGGAACCTTGTAGCGACGTATTAACCCCTCTAGGCTACTATACTGGGGTTTTTGAGATTGTAGATGCGAGTGAGAGCTACCTAACACCAGCTAGGTACATAGCTGAGGCTAATAGTAGGAGGTTTATAGTTGAGACATGGCATACTAGATACTCAGAGCTCCCCCTAGGCACATATAAGGGTAAGCTTAGGTTAGTAGCTAGTAGAGAGGGGGTCATCGCCAGCCCAGATATTGATGGATGGGTTAGCATGGTGGATTAAATGGATTCGGCCTTAAACCCGGAGCATGGGAGTATAGTATTATCTAGAGACGGACTCATAGCCCAGGTTATCGGTATTCCTAGACCGCCAGGCATGGTGCCAGTTATACCTAAGTATAGGCTATGCGAAGGTAGCCTATGGTCTAGGAGTGGTGTACACCTATGTAGAGTCATAGAAATGTATGGGCCTAGAGGGCTAAGTGATAGCATAGCTAGATATGGGTTTAGAGAAGCTATAGACGGCATATATAGCTCACCAATACCATATATTAGGCTAAGTGACATAGTAGAGCTCATTAGACCTAGAGAAGCTTTTGAGAGAGTGACTAGGAGGCCAGCTAATACTCTACATTATAAGCTAATTGAAATAGCATACATGCTTATAGAGAATGGGTTAAACCATGAAGAATTAGGGTTAACAGGCTCAATAGCATTCGGCTCAGACAACCCAGCAGTATCAGATATAGACCTTATAGTCTATGGTAGTAGAGCTTCTAGAGTAATGTATAGGGTATTTGCTGAGCTAACCCCAGAGAAGGAGAAGAATATATTATCAGATTTTGGAGGTTTAACTATAAACCCACCACTAGATATAACGTGGAGGAGGAGAACTATTATGAGAGTACAAGTAGCATGGACAGGTATACCACTAGTAGGAGATCTCTGTAAACCACTAAGAGAATACTATAATATACCCTCCCCATGGAAGCCTATAAGGTTAAGTGTAGAAGTAGAGGCTAGACAAGAAACCTCCCTCCTATACCCCCCATGCGCTAAGACTAGAGACGGCTTATACATAGTATCATTCGAGTACAATATAGCACCCATATTATACAACGGGGGGCTATTAGAGATTTCAGGACTAGAAAGTATAGATGGAAGCGTAATATACCTAGCAACAAGGCAATACCCAGGAAGCATCACATTCTACTCTATTTCCCCTATTCTCTCTAAGTAGTTTCACTATCATAGATAATAGTTTCATAGATAGATATATTAATAGAAGCCGAATTTTAAAATTTTCTAGTATTGCATGGAGCTTACCAAAACTACCTAGGTACCAGTGTGTAGAGATCTGAGATAGACATGTAAATACATACAAACTATTAGACCTACATGAGGATTAATGTAGAGCGCCGTTTGGATCATATCATAGGCTTCTAGTTTAGGGTTACCTCAGTTTAGAGTTCTCTATCATAGATTTCCTTAGGCTCATAGTGGTGTGGGAAGCCCTACATTTTGGCTTCTATACTTGAAATTATAAAGGTATCTAGTAAGATTTCCTCTATAGTTGGAGAATGATATAAACTATTATAAACAGTTATAGAACCTAAAAATAGTTGTATTAGGTGTGTGAGGTTACTGGGCTTGATATATAGGTTCTCTTATTAAGCTTAATAATATGCTTTGTACTAGGTGTTTTTCTTGGGTAGAGGTAAGGGTAAGAAGTCTAGGGAGAGTAATTCCTATAAACTCTTAGTCTTCTTGGTTGTATTAGCTTTTATTGTTAGTAGTATCTTCATAGTATTTAATGTTTTGGGTAGGAGGGGTGTAGAGTATCCTGACTTCTCCGGATTTCATGTCTACTTTGATTCTAATACTAGCTTATTTAAGGGTTTTAAGGTTCCTGTTGTTGGGTCGAGTAAGGCTAGGTATGATGTCTATATTTTCCATGACCTCTACTGTTCTTTTTGTGCTAGGGAAATGGTTGAGAGCCTAGGTCTTATAGTTAATAGCGTGAGTGATGGTAAGATAAGAGTAGCTTTTATAGATTTCACAGTTCACGCATCTCAGTATCCTGAAGTTATCAGGTCTCATGCCCTACTAAGATCTACTATTGACACTGATAGTTTATTCTTATCCTTAATGTATAAAGCATACTATAGACTCTATAGTGAGAATAAGTTTCCTGACCCAGGCTTCTTATCCTCACTCCTCAATCAATCAAATTTACGTGTTAATGAGAGTATAGTTAATGAAGAGAGTAGTATAGTATCAGCTCTGTATAGAGTCTCTCTAAGCCTAGGAGTTAGAGGTACACCCACAATTATAATATATGATAGAGAGTTTAATACAATATTAAACGTCATAGAGGGATACCAAGGGAAAGACTTGATTGAGAGAATTCTAAGAGGTTTACCTTAGATAGCATTAAAACATTACCTTCCAATATTATTTACTATATAGTAAGTATATGATAACCGACCTCCTCCCGCCCTAGAAGTCAAGGGTCTAAGGGAGGTTTAGGGCTATATCCCCAGTTTTGCTAAGCTCAACCCTACGCCCGGTCTCAGACGTTTTAAACCCATAACGCCTCATAGTGCGGGACTTGTGGATATAGTTATCTCTAAGATATGCTAAAGAGTATAAAAGTGTAAACATTACTACATTATCCACGCCTTAAGGATATCTCAAATGTAAAGGTTTGATCCTCACTATAGCTAGTGGATTTATGTTGGAATTAGTTAGGGTTGACAGCTGTTTTGGTGCATTAGGTTTATACGGGTTTTTGTAGGATTTTGGAGAAGTACTACTCTACTAGGAGGGGAATGTTTATAAGCTTTATTCCCTCATCCTATCCCAGGAATAAAAACTAGATGTGAACCCTTATACCGTTGGGCTAGAAGAGTGCCCATGACTTCCGCGTGGAGTGGCTTGGTAGCCACTGCGAAGCGCGGGGCAGAAAACACAACCCATCCTAGGAAAACCTAGGATGGGAAACGGCTTAACTAGTATTAAAGATTTAAGGCTAGCTACTCTAGGATAGATTGGTTTGGAGGTTGGGCGGATTGTCTGAGGCTATCGTCATGGTTAATGTTGATATTGGGAAGGAAGATGAAGTATTTAATAAGCTGTTAGAACTCCCTGAAGTTATGGAGATTTATATGGTCTATGGTGTTCACGATATTATTGTTATTCTTAGAGCTCAAGACATGGATACTATGAGGAGTGTTATAACACAGAAGATTAGGAAAATTAATGGTGTTAAGAGTACTGTTACTAGTATAATTATAAAGAAGCAGGTTAAGAGTAGTCAATGAGGATTGTAAGCTTAGCTATTGATAGTGTTGATAGTCTTCATGGAGGCTGTACTACACACTTTTCTACTATACTCTTAGAGACTCTTAGAGACTTCATAGAACTAATTGATCTCCCCCTAATAGTTAGGCTTAACCCTGGTATACCTTGGAAGACTAGGGGTAATGCTGCTGTAGTTTTAAGATTTTACTATGATGGTAGTATTAGTAAGCTATTAGAACACGTTTACTCCATGGCCCTAGAGTATTCTAACCGAAAAGATCTCGGGATAGCAGTCATAGAAGGGAGACCTGAAGACATTAAGCTAAGAGACTTATACTTAAAGGCTTTAACTAGAGTAGTACCACTAGATGTAGCTATCTCAATATTAGAGGCTAGTGGGGGCCTATGGGCTGGTGGTAGAGGATTAATAGGGGCAATATCAGCTCTTTCAGCTCTAACTCGAGAAGATGATTATACATTTGAGCTAATAGCTTATAGGAAACCAGAAAACTGGGGAGTTAATAGGTGTATTGATACAAGAATACTTATAGAGATTGAGTCTACACTACCACCCATAACATTAAATAACATAGACTACACTATAGTAGAAGAGACTGTAGCACCAAAAGGGTTAGACCCGGTACTAGCCGGGTTTAGAGGAAACTGCCTAAAAAGCTTAGTTAAATACGCGAAAACAATATGCGAACCACAAGATATATGGGCTTTTTTTAGAACCAATCAGCATACAGATGCACATGCAATACCATTAACCGGGGAGTTAAGACCATATAATACTGGCGTAATAGAAGTTAAGGTAAAAGACAACCCAATATACATAGCTGGAGGACATGTTATAGTAGAAGGAGAGAGTAGAGAAGGAGGAGTAGACCTAGCATTCTATAGAGAAACAGGCCCCCTAAATGAGGTAGCAAGACTATTAACAAAAGGGGATGAAGTAAGAGCTCTAGGAACAATAAAACCATACAAACCCAGACATAACCCAGTATTAGCTGTAGAGAAGATTTGGATTCTAAGAATAGCAGAGAAGAGCATAGAAGTAAATCCAAGATGCCCAATATGTGGAGAAAGAATGGAGAGCCTAGGGAGAGATAAAGGATTTAGATGTAGAAACTGTGGATATAAAAGTAGAGATTTAAAAAAGATATCAATTAGAATAGATAGAAGAATAAAACCAGGAGAATACACAGTACAAGAAGGAAGACTAAAACACCTCACAAAACCAAGATGGAGAAAGAAACAAGCAAAAATATTCAAGCAAATAAAAATAAAAGTAGATCAAGTAATTAATCATAAAAACCCGCCTAATACACATAGTATAGACATTGAATGCTAACAATCATTAACTCCCCAGTTAAAACCCCTCAATTTCCTCTGTATCCCACTATTATAAATCTACAACTCATAATGTAAGTATAGCTAGTCTACTAAGATAATTTTCAATAATGGGTTGTGTTTTCTGCCCCGCGCTTCGCAGTGGCTACCAAGCCACTCCACGCGGAAGTCATGGACACTCTTCTAGCCCAATGGTACAAGGACCCACATCTAGGTTTAGCTCTGGGAAGCTTGGAGCATTGCTCCCATCACTTCCCAGGCTCCTAAGGATTAGATCAGGAGACCGAAGATTATAGGCATTTCCTCGAAAAATAAGAAGAAATAGGCCTGGACCCCTCTGTTTCACCTAGAATTTTAATCCTAAACTTAGTTATTATATTTGGTTTGTATAATTGGTTTGTATAATTGGTTCTCTCTATGATAATATTCTATACTATGGTAGTAGTTTCCAAAGGAAATTGAGGGGTCTGTGTTAGTGTAATCTGTTTATGGATGTATAATTATGGGACCCCTCTGTTTCCTATGCATCCCACGTTTTGGTATTTATATCTATTCGTTTACATTTAATCTCTCTAGGGTTTATATTTGTCTTGTGATGCTTCTAGTGAGGCTATTAGGGGTGTATTAGATCTTCTGCATAGTCTAGGCCATTTTAGGTTTGTTGGTGTTGGTACTGGATCTACTGTTGCATTATTCTTATCTTCTGCTTTTTCATTTAAGGATTCTTGGATTATTGTTCCCTCGAGTTTAGATACTATGATGAGAGCTAGAGAGCTCGGCTATAATATCTCTTATCCTAGTATTTGGGTTGATTTTTATATTGATAGTGCTGATGAGGTTGATATGAGGGGTGTTATGGTTAAGGGTGGTGGTGGAGCTCTTCTCGGTGAGAAGGTTTTATCATATTTTAGTCCTCTAAATATATTTGCTATATCTGAGGGTAAGCTTGTAGATATTGTAGGCTCATCTAAGCCTATCCCGTTAGAGGTTGTAAGAGATTATCTTAGCTATATTATTGAAGAGATTAGAAGTTTAGGTTTTAGGGTTGAGGTTAGAGAGAGTAGGGGGAAGAGGGGTCCTATTATTAGTGATTGGGGTGGGGTAATTTTAGATGTCTACACTGGGCCAGTAGAGGATCCTGAACTTCTAGAGTGGAGGCTTAAGAGTATACCTGGAGTTATAGAGATAGGATTATTCTATGGATTCATAGATTACCTAGTAGTAGGCTATAGAAGCTGTGGCTATAAGGTGTTTAAGTTTGAGCGGAAGAGAGGATATAGAGTTAGAAGTAAGAGAGAGTGAGGCTAAGTATGTTAGTAAAGCTAAGAGCTTAGCTCTATCAAAGAGATTCATATTGATAGATCCAAACCTGAAGCTTTGGGTATACATAGGTCCTAAGAGAGATTATATATTAGTAGAGGATTTATACTGTAGCTGTGGATCCTTCACTAGATCCCTCCTTAAAAAATCTGGATGTATACATTTAGCCTCAGTTAAGATAGCTAGAGAGACTGGTAAGTATAGAGTCTTAGAGTTAACAACTAATGATATAGTGGGCATTATATGGGATTGCGTTACTGTAGGTTATAGTTTAAGGTTAAGGCGTAAATTATAATCTAAAATATGAGGTGTGCCATAACAACTATAATAGAGAATACTAGAGCAATTAATAATACAGTTGTAGGTGTAAGTTTAATTTTACCCTCAAGCTCTTCATAGTAGGATATAAGACCAGCAGCACTCATAGGTCCAGCTTGCCTCCTCCTCTTTGAAGCCAAGCTATACACCAGCTATATAGTTTAAAACTAGAACTATTAAGTATTACATACAGTCAACACTACTGAGTTCTACATGATACTTCTTTTTAAAGGCTGTAAGAGCATCTACTCCTACAAGATTAGCTATACTAAGAGTCCAAGCTATTACATCGGCTATTTCTTCTTCAATCTTACTCTTATCATTACTTAAAAGAGCCTCTGCGAGCTCTCCAACCTCCTCTATTAGCCATGTAAAAGTAGCATAAAGACCCCGGTTACTATCACGTCCATAGAAGGCATTCCTCATAGCTTCCTGGAGGCATTCTAGACCATATTTACTTGAAGCCATTATACTCTACACCTCTAAACTACCCTAGACTTTCGCTAGGTACACAGTTGTAATCGTAACAGTACTCTACAGCAGGCTCTGGCTCTAGCCATTTCCCAGTCTTATAGTCTGTATTATGAGCTTCAATTAGCTCCTCTATACTAACCTTATGCAGGTTAAATAGTCTATTATTTCTACTTAGTATAAATCCTCTAAGCTGTTTTATTGGTAGCCCGCTCTTACTATCTACTCTATCAGTGAAACTCCATAAAATCATACTTACATGGTCCCATAAGTCTAGACACCAGTATATTCTAGCAATTAGTAGTATATAGTGAGCCTTAGAGTACCCATAGAAGACTCTTAACCCCCTCCTATTAACATCCCAAGAGTGTGCGTAGAAATCATCATGTTTATCTCTAGGTCCACAGGCTAATGTTAGTATACCATTACTCTCAACATACTCTCCTATGGTTTCCTGGAGTGTTGTCTCAGCTTTTATTAATCTCCTACTATTAATCTCTACTATACTTACGTTATCTCCAGATGCTGGGGCTATGAAGATGTAGTTGCCTCTCTTCTTCTCTATTATTATAAACTCTTCACTTGGATTATCTGATAACATAATGCTCTCTGCATCTCTAACTAGCTCATCAATTATCCTATCTAGTTCTTTACTCAAGACTATAACCTTCTATAGATGGTGATACTCCGAGTTTTTATCTTAATCTCCCTTAAAGGCTCTTATGATATCGGCTAGTAGCTCTGGGTTCTCCTCAGCAATAGTTCCAGTTACTAGCCCATCAGCACCAGCTTGTGCTAATATTCTGGCAGCTTCAGGGCTTCTAACTCCACCACCAACTATAATCAATACATCTAAGCTAGCCTTCTCTATTAGCCTACGAGAGTACACTATAGCCTCTGGGGGTACAGACTTTGGAGCTCCGCTCCCAGCCTCTAAATATATTATCTTAGACCCCATCATAGCACATGCTAGGCTATGAGCTGCTACTAGCTCAGGCTTCTCGTATGGTATAGGTCTGGCTCTAACTATATACCCTGCTGTTCCACCATAGCCTACTATAACGTAGCATGTAGGTATAGGCTCTATGTTATGGTGTAAGACTATTAGAGCTCCCTGAACTTGAGCTATGCTATGATAGTAGGGGTCATCACTATTAATTATGTTTAAGAAGAACGCTGCATCAGCTCTAGGAGATACATTATTTAACGCACCTGGGAATATTATTACTGGTACATTATACTTCTTAATAGCAGTTATAACTGCATCAGTACCCTCAGGAGATACTCCTAGGCTTCCTCCTACTAGAATATAGTCTGATCCACTACTTAAAGCTATCCTAGCTATATTCTCAGCGTCATCTGGGCTAGTCTTGTCTGGGTCAATGAGTGTAAAGTGTATTCTACTCTTCCTCCTCTTCTCTAATATACTCTTCCATACCCTCCCCTTCCAGCTCATACTCTCCTCTGCCCTCTATAGCTTCTCTTACGCATTCCTCTTCTAGTCTACCATCATAAGCTAGATCAGTAATCCTATTATAGACATCTATTCTCTCAGCTAAGCTACTAGTTTCAAGTCTACAGTTAAGTCCACATGTCCCGCACATTATTACTGCTACCTTCTTATCTTTAAGGTCGCTCTTCTCAAAGTCTATGGTTAGTGTCATAGAGCTACATATAGGGCATTGGAAGTATCTTGCTAGAGGCTTTATTACTCTCCTTGTTTTTATTTTAATCTTCCTCCTCTTTCTCCTACCCAAATTTTACACCATCATTTTAGATTTTCATTTAAGAGATTTTAATTATTAGCTCTTCCAACTTCTACTAGTTTGGGTTAAAAGATATGGTTGAATTTAAGATTAAAGATTTAAGTTTAGCCTCTGAGGGTAAGACTAGTATTCTATGGGCAGAGAGGAATATGCCAGTCCTCGTTAAGCTTAGGGAGAGATATATTGAGTCTAAGCCATTAAATGGTGTAAGGATATCTGCTAGCTTGCATGTAACGAAGGAGACTGCAGTACTAGTTAGGACTCTTAAATCTTGGGGTGCAGAGGTTTACCTAGCCCCATGTAACCCATTATCAACACAAGATGATGTAGCGGCGGCTCTAGTAGATGAGGGTATTAATGTCTACGCGTGGCGAGGCATGAGTAGTGATGAGTACTTTTGGGCTATTAGGACTGTTGCCTCAAAGAATCCAGATATAGTAATGGATGATGGTGCCGATCTCCACGTTACACTCCATGAAGAGCATCCTAGTATTGCTAGTAGCGTATGGGGTGGCACTGAGGAGACAACAACTGGAGTTATTAGGCTTAGAGCCTTAGAGGCCTCAGGCAAGCTTAAATACCCGGTTATAGCAGTTAATAATGCTAAGACTAAGTTCCTATTTGATAACAGGTATGGGACAGGCCAGAGTACTATAGATGGTATACTTAGAGCAACCAATATACTAGTAGCTGGTAAAGTAGCAGTAGTAGCAGGCTATGGGTGGGTTGGGAGAGGTATAGCTCTGAGGCTTAAAGGGTTAGGAGCTAGAGTTATAGTAACAGAGGTCGATCCTATAAAAGCCCTAGAAGCTGTAATGGATGGATTCGATGTTATGCCTATAGCTAAAGCCTCTAGAATAGGCGATATATTTGTGACAGCAACTGGGAATAAGAACATTATTAGAGCCGAGCACATGATGCAAATGAAGGATGGAGCAATACTAGCAAATGCAGGACACTTTAATGTAGAGATTAGCGTAGAAGATCTAGAGAGAATAGCTACAGCTAAGAGGAGAGTAAGAAAATATGTAGAAGAGTATACACTAATAAACGGAAAGAAGCTATACCTACTAGCAGAGGGGAGACTAGTAAACTTAGTAGCAGCAGAGGGGCACCCAAGCGAAGTAATGGATATGAGCTTCTCAAACCAAGCGCTCTCAACACTATACATAAAGAATAATAGAAAGAAAATGGAGAAGAAACTATACGATGTACCATTAGAGCAAGACGAGCTAGTAGCAAGACTAAAACTAGAAACAATGGAGATAGAGATAGATGAGCTAACAGAAGAGCAAAGAGAATACTTAAAAAGCTGGAGAGCATAAGAGAAACCATAAACATTAAAAACCCTAAGCCAATAATCAAAATATACGGGGGCCCGTAGCTCAGCCCGGTAGAGCGCCCGGCTCATAACCGGGTGGTCGGGGGTTCAAATCCCCCCGGGCCCATAACATGACATATTTTGTTTTAGAGAGCTCTAGAATCTCCTAGATATGTATTCCTTCATGCTCGCTTAAGGCTTATTTAGCTAGTTTTGCTATGAAGAATCCCTCGCTTTCATTTATATGTGGGTAGAGTCTACAGGTTATATCTGATATGTTATAGTTCTTATAGCTTGGATTACATATTTTTACTTGTGGCTTTTCTATTCCTATGTCGTGGCTTTTAGTTATGTGTAGTACTATTTCTTCACCTTCTTCGGGCATAAGTGAGCATGTAGCATATACTATTACTCTTACTTGTTTAGCTATATTTGCCAGTATTTCTCTCTGTATTCTACTATAGTAGTTTATCTTCCCTGGTTTTAGCGTTACTCTTAGGCTTGGATCTTTAGCTATTGCTCCTGTATTGCTACATGGGGCGTCTATTAGTGCTTTATCATACTCCCTATCTATTTTTATATATCTAGAGTCTGCTACTCTATACTCTATAGTATTCTCTGGTACTCTGAGTTTCCTCATGAGAGATTTCATCTGCGTTATCCTACGAGAACTTATATCTAAGGCTAATATCTTAATCCTACCTTCAACCATCATAGCTGCTAATGATGTTTTAATTCCTGGCGCTGCGCAAGCATCAATTATTGTTTCTCCCTGTTGGGGGTTAAGGGCCTCAACTACTGCTGCTGATGCTATATCCTGTGGTATTGCTTTAAACTCTCTCACTACACTTAGGAGTCTTACAGGTTTAGGTGTATTAATAACTTTAATCATGTAGGGGTATTCTCTACTAGTCTCAAATATAACGCCCTCGTTCTCTAAACTCCTAGTTACTTGTTCTATGCTAGACTTGAATAAGTTTACTCTAAGCCACCATACTCTATTATTCATAGCTTCTAGGAGTTCATAAGCCTCCTCTGTGCCAATAAGTGAGGATAGCTTATCGTAGAGCCATTTAGGAACTGAGAGTTTACAGTAAGGCTCTCCCACTTCTAGGCCCGGATTTGAGAACCATAGCTTAACTAGTTTACTAGGCTTGAGGGTTTTCCCGGCTAGGCATGTGAGCTTAATATAATCTGTTACGAATCTTCTAGTAAGATCATAGAGTTGCTCTCTCTCCTCTAAGCTCTCAGCACATACTCCCCGGCATACTCTCTTAAAGGCTACATCTACTGAAACCTTATGCCTTAATATTTCATGGAGTACGCTAGCTAGTAGCTTCTCATAGCTCAACTTTAACACTCTACTCTAGCCTTCTCCCCTCATAGTTTTCTCTATAAAACTAATAATATATGCTGCATCTAAAGCCTGTATAGGTACTTGGGCTCCGCTATGACCACTTCTAGTCTCTACTCTAAGATATACGGGGTGTCCTAGTAATCTTGCTTTAACAATAAACTTAATAGCATGAGCTGGATGAACTCTATTATCGTGTAACCCAGTATATACTAGTACTGGTGGTAGTCTCTTATCTCTAGGAATATTATGGTAGGGGCTATAGCTTAATAAGTATTCCCTCATATCTGGATCCTCTGGATCCCCATACTCTGATAGCCAGTATTTACCGACATATAGCTTATGGTATCTAATCATATCTAGTACAGGGTAACCTATAATAGCTGCATCTAGAAGCTCAGGCCATTTAACCAAGACTGAGGCTACAGTAAGCCCACCGTTACTAATACCATAACCTATAACCTTTAAACCTAGACTCTTAAAGAATCTAGCTATAGAAGCATAGTCATTAAATGTATTATGTTTATTCTTCAACATACCCATCCTATGCCACTCCTCCCCCTCCTCCCGGCCTCCGCGGATATTGGCTATTACTATCCCATAGCCTAGATCCATTAAGTGGTGGAATAGTGCAGAATATTTAGGTGTATTATTTACACCAAATCCTCCATAGCCGTAGAGTATGACACCTTTAAGTTTAGATCTCTTAGTGGCTAGGAAGCCGTGGACTTTAGTATCTCCATTTTGGACCCAGAAGTCGCTTATGCTAACATCATCTACTTTAACTCCTTCATCTACAACTTTAACTCTATTATCCTCTACTACATCTATACTATACTGTATGTTAAGCCCTGTCCTAACTAGGAGAAACCTATTATTATAGCTATCTGTTTGCAGGACTGTGAAGGATCCCTCATATATAACGGTTTTATTTCCACTAGTAGTATCCATAATAGATACTCTATGCCTAGCATTGACTATGTCAACTATTAATAGCTTATCTCTACCTACTTCAATGAACTCTAGTGGGCTATCAAATTGGAGAGATCTATTATTAACTACTAACTCGTCTCCACTCGGCTTTAGCCTAACATAGACTAACCCGTTACTCCAGCCTACTAGCCTAATCATATAATCCCCACCTTCTATTAGCTCCTCTGTTATACTCTCAAGGTCTACAATATAGAGTCTAGACCTAGCCCAGCCTCTGTGAACTACTACTGCAGCCCTCCTACCATCAGGGGATACTCTTAAATCTATACTCTCACCAGCTCCAACAATATTAGATCCCCATAATAGCTTCTCAACTCCTCCTTTGAGCTCTACTAATCTATCTGTAGGCTTTTCTCTCCCATCTGGCGGGTTTACTGACCTATAGCTCCTAGTATAGACTAGCCTATCTCCAACTAAGGTTACATCGCTAATAATACCGTCAATAGTATGTATAATATTACCATTACTAGTATCTAGTAGGTAAACTCTGCCTTCATCATACCCCTCTATAGAAGTATATATAGCTACTATACTATCGGATCCCCTAACCCTAGATACTTCTACAATAATACTACCCTCAGGAGGAGAGAATAGCTTAACTCTCTCACCACTATCCCTAATAAGAATAACATCCTCACTTACTCCTCTATAAGCAGCAACAACGCCATCTCTAACTAGTGTAGCTCTATAAACTCTAGGTTTCTTAACATAGCTAAGAAGAATATCATAATGGGTCTTAACATCACTACCTAGATAACTATCAAGTTCTCGGTTAAAGAACTCGATAACTTCTAGTACACTCTTATTATTTAAATCTTCATAACATATAAGAGGATCTAGAAAGTTCATCACTTACCCTAAAAATACTTAATATAGCTAGTGCCTATAATGGTATAATCACGTATTAATGGCAGAAACTAATAATCCCTTTATATAAACACGCTATTTAAAAGAATTCAACCCCCTAGCTAGGCATAGGTTCACCTATACTCCTCCTATATTAGGGAACGGTCAGTGCTACAATGGAACATCACATATCAGCCTGCCCATCGCACATCATCCCCTAATCTGATTCCTAGTTTGTGCTAGGTCCAAATGATATAGTTTATCTCTTAAAATTAATATATTACTAGTTAATCTTAACTCTACTAATATTGTTTAGTGTTTTGTTAAAGCTAGCTATAAGTGATAAGAGTATTGAGTAAGCTATAATCTGTGGACTTAGGCTCTTAAGGTCTTTAACCCATCCCATTAAGTCGGAGTATAATTCTACCTCCACGGGTAGAGTTTCCGAGTTATTGTTAAGTATACTCTCAGCATAATCTAATATAGATTCTAAGCCATCTACACCTAATGCTTCTACTAGCTCATATATATCTACGAGGGGGTAGCCTATAACCTCTAAGGCCTCCCTATAGAGGGGGCCTTTATACTTCTCTATTACCTCATCTATAATATCAGCCATTGCGTCTAAGATCTCGAGCTTCTCATCATAATCTAAAACGCTAGATACAGCTATAAGGTATGGTATAAGCTTAAGCTTAGACTCCCAGTTTAACACCATACCTAAACTAAGAGATTGATTAGTAGATTCTATAGACACTATAAACACCATAACCTCCTAACTCTGAGAGAGGAGAATAGAGGAGAAGCCTAGAAATACTAGGTGTAACTTTTATAAGGGATCTAGTTAGTCAGATGGACTAGGATTCTTCATAGCAGATGCTCAGATAGTCCGGGTTCCTCTCTCCACCCATAGAGTATTAGTACTAATAGGCTATTTAAGGTTTTTATATTTATAGTTTGCGGTTAAATTACGTCTAGTAGGAATCTCCCATTCTCGTATATTAAGTCTTTATCGCCATAGACTTTAGCTTTACTCATATCCTTAACCATATCCCAGTGTATAGCTGATACATTCCTCCCCCCACTTGATGGGTATGAGGCTCCGAGTGCTAAGTGTAGTGTTCCACCTATCTTCTCATCAAATAATATTTGTTTCGTATACTTCTTTATATCATAGTTTAACCCGAATGCAGCCTCCCCTAGTTTACGGGCTCCTTCATCTACATCAAGCATTTTCTTAAGGAACTCTTCTCCCTTTATAGCTTTAGCTTCTATAACGGCTCCTTTCTTAAATACTAGTCTTACGCCTTCAACCTCATATCCTCTCCATATTGCTGGGTATGTGAATGTTATATAGCCCTCAGTAGCATCCTCATGGGGTCCTGTGAATACTTCTCCTCCAGGCATATTCTTCTTACCATCATCGTTTATCCATATCCTATTATCTACTCTTAGTATAAGATCTGTATCTTCATCTATTATCCTAAGCTCTGATATCTTAGCTAGCATATCAGCTATCTTAGATTGAAGCCTCCCCTGGGTAGCCCATGCTTCTATAGGATCACTTGTATGTAATTTTAAGGCTTTAAAGACGAAGTCTTCATACTCTAATATAGACATGCCAGCTTCCTGAGCCAGAGCCCTCGTAGGGTAGAGTGTTACAGTCCATCTAAGACTACCCTCGCCATCTCTCCTCATAAATATCTCTGTTAGAGGCCTCAGAGCAGAGCTCCTAACCTTAAACCTCTCAGGGTCAATACTTACTAGTGGTTTAACGTGGGTAGAGGAGATTATACTAATAGATACGTTAACATTCTCCATAATATACTTATCTATAGGTGATAGGTACTCTAAAAGTTCTCTAGAGGCATACCTATAGAATACTTCAGTGAACTCCTCATCCTCGACTACTAGCCTAGGATAAGCTCCTCTCTCGACAATAGCTTTATAAACCTCTCTTACAAGAGGGAAAGCTTCATATGTGGCTCTAACTAGGACCTCATCTCTACTCTTAACTCCAGTACAATAGTCTACGAGGAGTTTAGCAAACAACTCATAGTTCCTCAATATATACACCGAGATCTCTAAGTGGATCTAGAGCTTTAAAATAATAGTAAATTTTATATAATAAAATATAAATTTTGGTTTACCTAATTATAGTGAAGCAAGGTGTAGCCTATGGCTCCTAAGAAGATCTTAGTGTTAGGTGGAGGTCCTGGTGGTGTAGTAGCTGCATCAAATTTAGCTAAGAGGCTTAGTAGAGAAGAGGCTGAGATTACTATTATTGATAAGCATGGTTTCCACGTTTTCATGCCTAGCCAGTTATGGATTATGACTGGTCAGAGGGAGCCCGACGATATTAGGAGGCCTTTAAAGTTACTTGAGAAGAGGGGTATAAGAGTCCTAGTTGACGAAGTTAAATCTATTAAGCCAGAAGAGCATTCTATCATAACATCTAATGATAAGCTAGACTATGATTATTTAGTAGTAGCTTTAGGTAGTACACCTGATGTATCTAAAGCTCCGGGCTATGAGTTTAACGTATGTACACCCTGGACTATAGATGGAGCTCTTAAGTGTAGAGAGCTTCTTAGAGGATTTAAGAAGGGGTCTATTGTAGTAGCTACTATGTCATGGCCTTATAAGTGTCCTCCAGCACCATTCGAGGCAGCATTTATGGTTAAGTATCTCTTAGAACAGAGAGGGCATGGTAGAGATGCTGATGTTAATGTTATACACTTCTGGAGTGTTCCTATGGAGCCATTCGGGCCTATGATGTCAGCAGCTTTTAAGAGGTTTATGGACCAGTATGGTATAGGCTTTATTGGTAAAACTGAGGTTGAAGCCTTTAAAGAGAAACATATTGAGACTATGAGTGGAGAGAAGATTAAGTATGATATAGCCATAGCTGTACCTCCACATACTCCACCAGAGCCTATATTAAACTCTGATCTATCAAACCCCCAAGCCTATGGCTATATGAAGATTGATAAGATGACATTAAGACTCCCAGGCTACGATAATGTCTACGGTATTGGAGACGTTATAGCCCCAAGCCTAGGTATAGGTATGGCTGGTGTGTTTGCACACTTCCAGGCAGAGTATGTAGCTAGCAATATAATAGATGATATTAAAGGCACATACATGGGGGAGCACTATAATATGAGTGGAGTCTGCGTAATGGATATGGGGTATGTAGGTGCTGCTGTCTACTGTGACTTCACTAAGAGAATACTAGAAGACGCATACCCAGACTGTGTTATGCTAGGTGGAATGAGAGCTTTTAGAGCTGTTAAATATGCTTTTGAGAGATACTGGCTTGACAAGTGGTTCTAAGTAGTGGGAGGTGTCTCGGCATGAGTGGGAAGTCTAAGTGGGAATCCCTATTCTCAGTAATTGAGAATATGAGGGAAGAAGATGTAGTTGAGATTGAGGAAGTACTTAGAGAAGTAGATGTAAAGAAAATAGCGCTTGTATTAAGAGAGTTATCTGATAATGCAGACTCAATACTAGAGCTCATTAAGGTATCTAAGATGCTAAAAGAGTCAGGGTCTCTAGCAGGAATAGAGGGCTTACTAGAAGTCTCAGATGAGACATTTAATGCTATAGCTAGAGCTGAGTTTATGAAAGCTGTAGGTAATGCTATGATGCTAGTATACATGTTATCATTATTCAATCACGCAACTTTAATGAAGGCGGCGGAAGCTACACCTAAATGTGTTGATAAGGCTCTTGAAGAAGCTTCAAGAGTAGATAAGGGCTTAGGCTTAATAGAGTTACTTAGACTTGTTAGAAGCCCTGAGATGGCTATAGTTATCAAAGGATTTATGTCGATGGTTAAGTGTTTTAGAAGTAAAAGCTAATCTCTACCCCTTTTCATATACTCTCTATATTTTTCCATCATCTCCATACATTTTTCATGTTCTTTCTCTTTATGAACACACATCATAGTATGGTGCATGTAATGATCTATCATGGGGTGCCCTACTACTATAACCCTAGCTAATACAACCCTATCTCCTTTTACATTAATTATAGGTCCATGGAACATTATATTAGCCCCTGTTAGGTTAATGATTGCACTACTTTCACCTACTGGATTAATTATTATTACCTTAACATGCTTACCATTAGTTTCAACTGTAAGTATTATTGATGGTTGGTTATAAATTAATCCTCCCTTATATTCAATAACACGCCCGTAGCCTGTAACCCACCCGCCATAGTTTGATGCCGGTACGAGGAAGTTAATATAACTAGGGAAAACCCTAGAAAAACCTTCTCCAAGAGCACTCTCACTTGCAAAACTAGCTTCTAAAGACTCAACAGGGTAAAAGATTAGAGATAGAGTAAAGACTAGGAGTGGAAAGCCTAATACACCAATATACTCTAAAAATCTACTTACCACTCTAAGCTACCCCTATAGTAAGTATAAAGATAGAAAAAAGAATTAAACAAATTACTATCTACCTTCTACCTAATATTAGCCCTTATGCTGTAGGTACTCATAATATGCTGGGAGCTGGAAGGTGTAGTTATTCCAAGTTATTGATAAAGCTACTAAAACACTATTCTTGCCTAAGCCGGTAATAGTAACATCGTCTCCTACGTCTAAATTGTGGAATATCCAGCCACCGAATACTAGGACACCATCATTAACCCTAACATATGTCTTCATGACTTTAACAGTATAGATTTTACCATCATCTGTAGTAACTGTAAATGTATGGTTAGTAACATTTATACTAGTTATAGTACCGCTTATTTTAGTCGCATTAGCAAATGCTACAAATTTATCCTTATCATAATGCTTCATCATCCCATAATCACGGTTCTCGTCATCATAATGACGCATTCCCATCATTCCATTCATTGAGCCTCCCATGTAGCAACCATGGCTGCCTCTCATCATTCCATTATAGTTAATCCAGCTAGTAGCTAGAGTGTTGAACATTGTGTTGGCTGCTGTTACTCCTATTCCTATAGTAGCTAGTACTAATAGCGCTAATCCTATAGCTAGTAGGTATTTTCCTGTACTCACTCTATCTCACCTCTTATTCATGTTATAGGGTTGCTAATATAGGTTTTTAAGGTAAACTCACCTGAGGTGAGTATTAATCCCACTATTAGTTCACTATATCTACTAATCTACCCTCCTCTTCTTAGATACCAGCCTAGGTCTCTTACTGGTTTTACTATCTTTATATTAGCTTTTTCTATTCCCTCACCCCATCCTAGCGGTTCTCCTAGTGGATTTATTACTACCCTAAGTCCCTCAACCCACTCTATTATATCCTCTTCTCCTCTAACTATACGACCGTATAGGAATTTCTTTTCCCCACTCCATGTAAGCTTTATACACTTAATTTCTCTACTACATTTAACAGCCAGCTTCCTAGCTAACTGTAGTCCTGGTTTTAACATATTCCCCTCTATGTATCCTATGTATAGACCGGCTGAGTAGTGTGTATCGAAGTATCTAAGTATCAGGTGTATCTCGGCCGGTACATCGAATAAGTCTATATATTTTGCTCTCGGCACCTCTAAAGCCATAGGATTAGATGCTATATCACTAAGTTTTAGGCCTAGTTTTTCAGCAAACTCTTCAAGTACTCTATACTCTTCATCTCTAAGTTCTCTCAACCTAGGCTTACTCATAGACTACCTCCTACTCACTCTAAGCCTGCATATAAAAAATCCTTCTGTTCCATGTATATGTGGCCATAGCCTAGAGCATTTACTTACCTCGCTATTAAACTCTACTCCTCTATAGCTTGTAATACCGCTTGATAATCCTTCTATCTTTGGTTTCTCGACGTAGATATTACTAGTTGATTCTAGGAGCTTATTTATAACATACTCTCCCTCCTCAACTGCTGTCGAGCATGCTGCATAGACTATAACCCCATCCTCTCTCGTAAGCCTATATGCCTTCATTAGGAGAGAATACTGTAGCTCATGTATTCTCTTGATATCCTCCCTCCTCCCTCTCATCTTCCTCTTAGGATCTTTTCTTATGATACCCTCTCCAGAGCTTGGGGCATCTAAGAGTACTCTATCATATTTTAAATCCTCTGGTAACATTCTAGAATTAGCTTTAACTATTAGGTAGTTGGTAAACCCCATTCTCTGCATATGAGATCTTAATGCTCTTAGACGCCTCCTAGAAATATCTACAGCTACTAGTCTAGCCTTATCTCTTGTTAGCTGTAGTATCTGAGTAGCTTTACCTCCAGGGGCTGCAGCCATGTCTAATATGAGCTCTCCCGGCTCAGGCTCTAATATGTAGACCACAAGCATAGATCCGGGATCCTGTATATAGTAGTAACCTAGTAGGTACTCATGAGTAGCACCTATAGGTATAGGCTCGTAGAGGACTCTAAAACCGTGAGGCGCTAGCTGTAGCTTTTCAAGTTTAAAACCCTTACTCTCAAGCCTCTTCACTAAATCATTACAGTCTATCAGGTAATCATTACATCTAAACGTCTCAGGTAGTGGGGTATTATTTGAGTTGACTAGCATTACAGCTCCTTCAAATCCTAGAATCTCAACATACCGGTACATAATATCAGGCTCATACCCGTACCTTAAGGCTAAGTCTAAGATCTCCTTGCTAAAAGTATACTCTGAGAATATAACATTATCTAGATTCACGGATCCCACGCGAGCCTCTATGGCTATAATAGTAGAGCTTCTATAAGAATTTTTATGGGGTAGTCTCTTAGTATAATCGCTAGTATTAAGCCTATGCTTAGATGCGCTACGTAGGGGTGCCCCGGCGAGGCTTGTAGAATAGTTTTTAAGTTTCCTCCTGATGCTTTAGCTATTATAGTTTCTTTATCTTCATCAATACTGCATCCCCCGCTATAGTCTATAAGCCACCACTTGAAGCTTGGATCCTTTAATAGCCTCTCTGCTTCTATACTATGTTTTAATGATAGCATACATTTAATACTAGTTACTCTACAGACTTTCATATTTGAGTATAGCTGGTAGAAGAGTGCTGGGGTTATAGAATATAATATTGTAGCATATAGTGTAGGCAGTATTGAGCCAGGCGTATATGGGGCTATGATGCTAATAAATGCTAATGCTAAAACATCAGCTCCACCTATCATGCACAGCCTATACATGATATATGTTAAGGCTACTATAGGTATTGATAATGTGAGTGATAGTAGAGATAGTATAGTGTCTCCTAGGTAGTAATTGAATAGAATAGATATGGGGATACCTGGAACTAGGAATATTAGCCATAGTTTAGGGTCTACTTCTCTAGACTTAAAATCTAGAAACCCTGTATAGGCTAAGGCTATGGTAGCGTATAGTAATGGTATCAACTTTAGTAATTCATTCAAAATATTAACCTCTAACTAGCCTTCAGAATCTCTAATACCATACTCTGTTATAGCGAATACAGTCTCGCCTTCAGGTATATGGGGGGCATCTACAACTCTAGCAATCCTCTTATTACCCCTACTCTTTCTAAGCTGAACTCTTACTCCAGGAGCGTGACCGACTACGTGACCTCCTACAGCTGCAGTAGGATCTCCAAAGAACATATCGGGTCTAGCCATAACCTGATTTGTAACTATAGCTGCTGCATCATATATCTCAGCTAGTCTCATAAGCTGGTGTAAGTGCCTATTAAGTAGTTGTTGTCTAAGAGCAAGATTCTCTCTACCTGGGAATTCAGCCCTAAAGTGCCCTGTTAGAGAGTCTACTATAACAACCCTGATATTATCTCTAGCCATCATATCGAAAAGTTTCTCAACAACAGCCATCTGGTGGTGGCTATTAATAGCTCTAATCCAGTATATATTCTCCATAACCTTATCAGGATCTAGGCCTAGAGCCCTACTCATCTGATCAATTCTCTCCCACCTAAAAGTACCCTCAGTATCTATGTATACTGCTTTAGCCTCTAACCCACCCTTATCCTCTGGTAGTTGGACGTTAACAGCTAGCTGGTGGCATATCTGAGTCTTACCTGTACCGTATTCTCCAAAGAACTCTGTTATTGTCTTAGTCTCTACTCCTCCCCCTAATAACTCATCTAAACTCTTACTACCAGTTGTTATCTTCTTTGCCTTAAACCTCTCTCTCTTAACCTCCAATGCTGTCTTAAACTTTATGTCTAGGGCTTCTCTAGCAGCCTCTATTATCTTCTGTACAGTTGATAGCGGTAGGTTTGTTGCAGCTGAGAGCTCATGTGGAGTAGCTACAGCTATTGCCTCTATTGTAGTATACCCAGCATCTATTAGCTTCTGTGCTGTAGCAGGGCCTACTCCAGGTAGATCTGTTAAATCTTTCCTCTTCTCCCTCTCAGCTAAGAGTCCTCACCTCCAATTAGTAACTATGTATCCTAGAGGGTTTAATGCTTAAATACCTAGTTTGTTCCATAGTCACTCCACATTGGAACTATTTATTGAGCTACGTTCTTAATCCTCTACTTTTCCTAAGATTATATGATATGTATTCTTCCTACACTTCCTACAATAATAGTATAGCTTCTTAAAATCTGACAGGTCAAAGCTGACATCTAGACTCCACTCTCTACTACACTCCTCACATCTTAGACTCCACTTTGTCAAGCTTCAGCTCCTAAGGTGACCTTAAGTTCTTCAATCCTCTTAAGCTCATAAGCTAACCTAACTCTCTCTATAAAAATCTTCACTGTAGGCTGGAATAAATGTCTTATAGTATATAGGGCAGTCAGCGGGAATACTAAGCTCCTAGACTCCCTATATCCGCATATACCACACTCAGCTATAAGACTCACCGTAATACTATCACCGCCCTGTGGCCCGGTTAAAGTATATGTAAACTCAAGAGGCGCAGTACATTTAGGACATAAACCTAACTCTCTAGACTCAAGCTTTAAACTCAAATCTAAAGAACACCTCCCATAGATTAATGAATAATAGACACCTTAAGAGGAGCTAACCTAACTATACCCCTCCAATCCCCTACTCTTTTTACTCCCTTCTCTCTATACCCTTTAGGGTGTGACAGCTGTTTTAGTGGTTAGGTTTTTATGTTGGTATTGGATGTTTAGAGAGGTATTATTATACTATGGAGGTTTGCGAAATTCTCAGAATAACCAGTATGTAGCTTATTCCTTCTTAATTTTTCGAGGAAATGTTTATAGCTTTGATTTCCTTGCCTAATTCTAAGATGAGTTCTGAGTAGTGATGGGAGCATTGTTCTAAGCTTCCTAGAGCTAAAACTAGATGTGAGCCCCCCCTTCCGTTAGGCTTGACAGCCACTCATGACTCCACGTGGATACCTAGATTCAAGTGGGCGAGGTGGAAGCCCCTAGATGAAACATCTAGGGACAAACGGCAAACGTTATTCTCCATATTCTCCTATCTGTTCTAATACGATCTCATAGTATGAGTCTTTAGCCTGCTCTAACTCTTCTTCTCTCCTAACCTCCATACCTTTCTTCTTTGATATTACTTTTGTTGTTATTACCTTCTGTTCTCCTCTTATAGTAGACTTATATTCTTGCTGCTCGCTTGTAGTCATTATTGTCTCATATCCGCATCTAGAGCATTTTAATAAGTATCCTTCATCCTTCTTTACAGGCATCATTACACCTCCACATTTAGGGCAAAATCTCAAATTATACACCTCATTGTTAGAGTCTAAAGCCCATATTATCCTCTTAGCCAGAGTATTTAAGCTTTTCTTCTACTTCCTTCTCAGCTCTACTTACAACCTGAAAGCCCCGCCTCTTTAGAATGGGGATAATATAGCAGGGTTTATAACCTATGTATTTCTTATATATTAAGAGATAGCTGTGAAAGGTAACTCTTAAACATGGCTTAAGTTTAAGAGTAATAAAAGTGCTAGGCACTAGATATGTTCATGTAGTATACCCTCCATAGTAGTAGAGACCATGATCCTGAGTCCGTTTGTCCCTAGATGTTTCATCTAGGGGCTTCCACCTCGCCCACTTGAATCTAGGTATCCACGTGGAGTCATGAGTGGCTGTCAAGCCTAACGGAAGGGGGGGCTCACATCTAGTTTTAGCTCTAGGAAGCTTAGAACAATGCTCCCATCACTACTCAGAACTCATCTTAGAATTAGGCAAGGAAATCAAAGCTATAAACATTTCCTCGAAAAATTAAGAAGAAACAGCCCCTAGACATGAACAAATATAAACGATCATCTAGGGATAAATAGTAGAGAGATTTAGTATTATCTTGGTTAGGTCTTTAGCTAGTATAGTGTTCTTGAATATCTTCCTAGCATCTTGTTGTAGTCTCCTTGCTTCTAGTCCTCTGTATCTTGGGCTTATATGTGTTAGGACTAGTAGTGAGACTTGAGATTCTCTTGCTATATGTGCTGCTTGCTCTGAGGTGCTATGTCCTTTTTCTTTAGCTTCATCTTCTAGATCTGATGTGAATGTTGAGTCGTGTATTAGGAGTTTTGCTTTCTTAGCTTCTTCTAATACAGTATTACATGGGGCTGTGTCTCCTGTATAGATTATTCTTAGTGGTTCTTGATATCTATGTATTACGTCTTCTAGCTTAACTCTAATACCCTCAATATAGACTTCTCCTTTCTCTAGTAGCTGTTTAATCCATATGCCAGGTTTTAAACCTAGGGTTTCTAGTTTAGAGTTATCTATCCTAGGTCTAAGTATCCATTCTAGTTTAAACCCGTAAGCTTCAACAGTATGGCATACGGGGAACCAGTGTAAGAGTAGCTTATCGCCTCCAGCTGTTTCACTAACAGTTATATAACTACTACCTTTAATCTCTATAATATCAATATTAAATCCTAGTCTCTCACTAGTAGCTTCGAGAGCTTCTCTCAGGAACTTAGATATATTAGTTGGTGCTATTATCCTTAGAGGCTTCCTCCTCCCATTAATATACATTGATTGTAGGAGTCCTGGTAGCCCATTAACATGATCTCCATGCTCGTGGGTTATAGCTATTAAGTCTATACTTGTAGGTGATACTCCAGCCTGTGATAGCCTAACTTGAGCTCCCTCACCAGTATCTAATAGTATTCTATTACCGGCAGTATCTCTAACTAGTATTGCTGGGAGTAGCCTCTCAGATGTTGGTACTGTAGCACCAGTCCCGAGCATTATAACCTCTACATGGTATCCTGATATCAAAATATTACACCTTAGCAACAACTATTTCTCTAACTAGGTTACCGTGAACAAACATATGGAATCTCCCAGTAATGTTAAGGCTAGCATCTCTAGCTAATACCCATGGCTGCTCATTGTAGGGGCCAGCGTATACTATGTAAGAGTTTTTCTTAGCAACTCTCTTAGCTTCAGAGAGGAACTCTAATGTTAACTCAGCGTATAACCTCTTCTTTGTTGAACTAGATCTACCATATGGTGGGTCTGTAGCTATGGCATCTACACTATATTCACTTAGAGGTATCCTTGTAGCATCAGATATTAGTGTAAGTACTCTACCATCACACTCATAGTATCTTAAGTTTTGTAGAGCTCCTAGACTCATAGCCCAATCTATATCTCCACATATAACTCTACTAGCACCCATACTACAAGCCTCTAAGGCGAAGCCTCCAGTACCACAGAATGGATCTAAGAATACACCTCCCCTCTTAAGCCTTGATAGATTGACAAATAATCTAGAAATCTGGGGATCTAGAGAGCCCGGGGCGAAGAAAGGTCTCCTCCTAGGCCTACGAGACTCTAAACTCTTAAACTTAGCCTTATCAATCATTAAGCCTGCAATAATCAATCCTTCACTAGCTAAAACCCTCAATATATTACTAGATTTAAGCCTACACTTTAAGCGAGGGCATAGAGCCTTAATAATATCTAGCTCAGAGAAGCCTCCAAAACCCTTAAATCTAGTAACGTCTATCTTAACCTCTAAGTCTCCAAGACTACTAGACACATCTCTAGCCCAATCCCCGTTAAGATAAGAGTCTGAGATAGCTAAAGCTAACCCAACCTCCTTAATAAAACCAGCTCTATCAACTATAATCTTAACATCCCTAATATCAGATCTAAATAAAGCAATACCGTCAAGAACTAAATCAAGACTATAATAGCTAGATTCAACATCAAGAATAGATCTAAGCTCCTCTAAAGCTAAGGACTGATAAGACCCAGAGAGTAGAGCATAGTAAACCTTACCATTTAAATCCATAAATCTCCTCCAATAACAATAGCAGACTATGAAACCTATAAACCTATAACAATGAGAATATGTATCCACACATATCTATATAAAGATATTAAGCCTAAACTTCTCAATATATAGAGGTGTAGCCGGGTCGTCTAGCGGCCAAGGATGCGGGGCTCTGGCCCCCGTGACCGGGGTTCGAATCCCCGCCCGGCTACCATCAAAACTTTAATTACCCATACTTAAAACCTAGGAGTAATCCTGCTATGAATGAGCCTGCGAATGGTATTGATGCTATTATCCATGATTGCATTGAGGCTGTTAGTGCCTGTGTTCCGCTAATTACTCTTTCTACGAGTAATGCTAGCTTATTCCAATTTACTGATATAATATCATAATACGATAATAGTAGTAGTCCTAGTGTTAATGCTCCTAATATTATTAACGCTATTTTAACCATTTTCTTTAAGAAGTAGCCTGTAGCAAAGCCTAATATAAGGCCTCCTCCAGCTTGGAAGAGTAGTGCTGTTATTATCTCGCTTCTAGTAATATCCTCCATGTTAAGTCCCAATCTAAAGTATAGTCTTTAGTAGTTTATATGCTTATATTACTATTCTACCTCTAGAAGCTTCTCTATAGTCTCTCGTTAACTTTATCCTGCTAAAGAAAACTGTTTTAAAGGGCCCCCTACACTTTGTTTGGAATACTGCTTTCCTCTTCTCTAAGTCTACATTTAAGAGTAGGGCTGGGCAGTCGTAGTTATTTATATCTCTTAGTGCTGCTAATATTCTCATCTCAGGCTCTATGACTATTGTTAGTATTTCTTTACCTTGGACCCTCTTCTGTAGCTCCTTTAGACTTTGTGGTTGTATACTCTTTTCCTCATTGAGGTAGAGGCATAAGCCTCCGGGGTATTCTAAGACTTCTAATAGTGTTGTGCCTAGTAACTCAGATATAAACTCTTCTACACTACGACTTACAGGTTTACCGCTAATACATGCTCCCTGCACGGCTATATCATCTAAGTTAATCTCTATAATGTCGCCTTCGAGGAATCTTCTATAATTATCTTGTCTAATCCTCCTCCTATCCTCAGGGCTTCTCAAAGCTTGAACCATAGGTCTAGGTAGCCTATAGACGTTGCCATGAATACTTCTAGCCATAAAAATGGCTAGCTCATCAGACCCTATTACTACTATATGTGTAGCATCTATAGACCTAGCTAGATCTAGCTTATACTCTAAAGCAGACCATCCTTCAATCCATCCATCACTACTAACTATGATAATATCAGCTCCAGATTCTAAGGCTTTCATTTTAAGCTCAGTACAAGATGATATAATTTTACCTATAAGAGGAGAAGGCTCTATAGACCCTATAAATCTCAACATGACAGGCTTTAAGTCTCTAAGCCATGATACATAGCTACTTGGCATAGCTAAGCCTATAAAACCAGGCGGTCCTAGATCGGCTTGACCAACATCAGCATCAATAATAGCAGGCTTAAGACCTAAGGATAAACTCCTATTAGCTAGGAGAGCTGCAAAACTAGACTTACCAGCATCTGTAGGCCCAAGTATTAGGGTTGTACATCCTTTTAGACAACCTCCTATTATAGCATCGGCTACTTCAACCCACTCATTGTAAGGCTCCTCCTCTGGTACAGCAACCTCTACCCTAGCATTCTTCTCTAAGCTAATTAATATTCTAGAATTAGCTAGACTCTTTAACACATAGCTCTTAAACTCTGGGATAGTAAATATAGCTCCAGAGGTGAGGGTAGCTCCTAGTATACTAGCAGAGCCCTCCTCAACAGCTACTACTGCTGATCCGAAGATCCTAATCATATCACCTACACTTAACTCTAAGCTCATTTTAACCAAATACTTAACCCTAAATTAACTAATAGAGGACTTAGCTCTTTTATTAATTCACTACAAAGTAACCTATACCATAACCAGAGAAACCACGACATTACACATAAGAAGCATAAGATCTCATTCCCCCTTAAAAGGATTGATTAGCTAGAAAGATGCTAAATGACAAAGAAGAACATGAAGCATGAAGTAATCCCTAGAATGAGGAATATAATGAAGTATAATAGGAGAGCTCTATCTATAAAAGAATTTGGGTAGCTTAACTCCCCTCTGTTTCTGGTACTCACCTGAATATGGCTTAGCTGATGGTGTCCCTAGCTTAACGAGTAGTAGGTGGAGGAATCTATCTCCAGCATATAGCTTAACAGGGAAGCTTGAGCCTATAACCTCTATTGTGAGCTGCCCCTCAAACCCAGCATCTACTGCTGTTGAAGGTACATATATCCCAGTTCTAGCCCAGGTACTCCTTAGATTTACTAGACCAGCAATATAGTCTGGGAGCTTAATATACTCTAATGTGTGGAGTAATAGGTGCTCCTTAGGGTAAACAATTATTACATTAGACTCTCCACATTCATAGAATTCCTTAGGATCACCTGGATTACGGGGGTCTAGAATACTACTTACAAGCTTAAACCTACAATACCCCGGGCCTAACCTTAAATCTAAACCATTCTCTCTAACAATCTCAGGTTCAAAAGGCTCAATAACAATATCTCCAGCTCTAATTAAAGTCAATATATCCCTATCGCTTAGAATCAAACCCCAACGCCTCTCTCCTCTTCCCTCATAGTTCTAATTGCTTCCCGTCTTTATTTTGTTTAGCCGGCTTTATAGGCTTTATAAACTCTCTAAAGATTAATGCGCTATTATTAGAACTATTGACTAGTAATACTCTAGATAACTTGATAAATTTCATTATTTATAGTAGCTTCCTGTCTACAATTTTAAATTATCCTTTATACTCTGCATAGATACTGGTGGTGTCATTGGTTAGTATTAGACTTAATGTGTGTCCTGATTTTAATGTTTTTACTCGTATAATTGAGGGAGAGCTTATTGATGTAGATCATAGTATTTATAGTAGTTTAGATGATGCTAGGCGCGTATTCCTAGAGGAGGCTTCGAGAAGGCGAGTATATGGCTTCTGTACAGGGCTAGGATCTCTATATGATGTTAAGGGTGAGTGTAGCCCTCATTGGGAGTATAAGGTTTTATTAGAGCATGCTGTTGGCTCTGGTTCTAAGGCTCCCCCAGATGTTGTTAAGTTATTCCTATTTATTAGGGTGCTTCAAGCTAGTAGGGGTAGAGATCCTATTAGAGGAGTTGTTCTTAAAAGGATTGTAGATGCTCTCAACAATGGAATCATACCATTAGTCCCATTAAGGGGTAGTCTTGGAGCTAGCGGAGATTTAGTTCCTAGTGCTCATGCATTCCTATGTTTATATTATGGTGAAGGTGAAGCTTTATACAGAGGATCTATTGTAAGCTGCTTTAAGGCTTTAACATCTAGTGGATTAGATGTTTTAAGTTTAGAGCCTGGTGAAGCTTTAATACTAATAAATAACACCTCGTGGAGTACAGCATTACTCGTACATGCTATGATTAGGTTAGAGGATTTAATGAAGAAGTCGCTACGAGTCGCACGTAGGAGCTTAGAGATTTGTAGGTGTACTAGTGAGCACTATGAGCCTACTATAGGACTAATCAAGGAGCATAATGGTATTAGGAGAGTATTAGAGCTCCTAGGTACGCCTAATTGTGGTAGTCCTGTAAGACTCCAAGACCCGTATAGCTTAAGGTGTATACCCCAGGTATATGGAGCGGTTATAGATTTTATAGATTATGCTAAGAGTATAGCCTCAAAAGAGTATTGTAGTACATCTACAAACCCTATAGTTGAAAATTCTAAGGTAGTACACACATGCTCCTTCTATGCCTTACACCTAGCACTAGTAGCTGATTCTATAGCCATAGGGCTTGCCCATATAGCTAGTATTATAGAGAGGAGAATAGCACAACTAATGAGAAGCGAGATAACAGGCCTCCCAGAATTCCTAGCATTATCAAGCCCTGTAGGCGTAATGATAAGCCACTATATAGCCTCAGCTTTAACAGCTAGGATAAAAACACTCGCGTCACCCTCTAGTATACACTCAACACCAGTAAGTGGGCTACAAGAAGATATCACACCTCAAGCTGTAGAGTCTCTAATTAAGCTCCAAGAGTCAATCGATATACTAGAGGAGCTTGTAGAGCTAGAAAATAGTATTATAGAGAAAGCTTTAGCACTCAAAAAGTAAACATGCTAAACTAGAGATACTTATTCTCAAAAGACAAACAGCTACTAACCCATAACCATGCATACAATACTAGAAGCTAATTCTAAACTCTCAATTACCATAGGAGAATATTATAGATCTTGAAGTTTAGGTTTCATATCGGATTATATCAACTTTAGGCTTTACAGATCTCAAGGCTTTTCCCCATCAGTACTCACATTATTGATCTCTACCCGCTCAGGGTACTCCAGCTAATAGTAGAGGTAGCTTGTAAGATTTCTTCTATATCCGGAGCAATGGTATAAACTAGTATAAGCAACTATAAGGCTTGGGGCAGCCGCGTTTGAAGCCCTAGAGGAACCTACAGGAACCTGAGGCAGGGGATGGTTGTATGGTGTTATTCTTTAAGATTTTAAACTTTGATGTTAGCTTAGATTATTGGTGTCTCAATAGATGAGTGTTTCTAGAGAGAGGTGGAGTAGTGATTTCTCTAGGTGGTTTGATTGGGTTATTGAGGAGGCTGAGATATACGATTATGGTAGGTATCCTGTTAAAGGTATGGGTGTATGGATGCCTTTTGGTTTTCAGATTAGGAGGAGGATTATAGATATTATTAGAGAACTCCATGATAGTAGAGGTCATGAGGAGGTATTGTTCCCAATACTTATACCTGAGACTCTTCTTAGGAAGGAGTCTGAGCATATTAGGGGGTTTGAGGGTGAGGTATATTGGGTAACTCATGGGGGGTTAGAGCCTCTAGATATTAAGCTTGCTCTTAGACCTACTAGTGAGACTAATATCACTTATTATGAGTCCTTATGGATTAAGAGCTATAAGCAGCTACCTAAGAAGTATTACCAGATTGTTAGTGTTTTCAGGTATGAGACTAAGGCTACTAGGCCGATGATTAGGGTTAGAGAGATTACAACTTTTAAGGAGGCCCACACTGTTCATGCTAGCTTTAGTGATGCGGAACATCAAGTCTTAGAGGCTATAGAGATCTATAAGAATCTCTTTGACAAGCTAGGTATACCATACATAATATCTAGGAGGCCTGAGTGGGATAAGTTTGCCGGAGCACTCTATACTATCGCATTTGATACGTTAATGCCTGATAGTAGGGTTATGCAGATTGGAACAGCACATCATTTAGGACAAAATTTCACTAAAGTCTTTGATTTTAAGATACAGCTTGCAGATGGATCTCTAGATTATCCATGGCAGACTAGTTATGGAGTTAGTGATAGGGTTGTAGCATCACTAATATCAGTTCATGGTGACGATAGAGGATTAGTACTACCATCAATTATAGCACCAATACAAGTCATTATAATACCTATACCTATAGGTTTAGAGGAAGAGAAGAAGACCATACTAGAGGAGGCTAGAAGAATAGCTGACCTTCTTAAGAGCTCTGGCTTCAGAGTTAGGGTTGATGATAGAGAAGAGTTGAGACCTGGAGCTAAATACTACTACTGGGAGGTTAGGGGGGTCCCTATAAGAATTGATATTGGTCCCGAGGAGGTTAAGAGTAGAGTATACACAGTAGTGAGGAGAGATACTCTAGAGAAGTATAAGGTGAGTGAGGATAAGCTTATATCAGAGTTAAAAGCTATAATTGAAGATATAGACTCTCACTTGAGTAGGAGAGCATGGCAGTCTATGAAGTCTGCGATAAAGAGAGTTAGAACACTAAAAGAGCTAGAAGAGTGGGCTAAGTATAAGAGAGGAATAGTAGAGGTGCCATGGTGTGGTAAAGAAGAGTGTGCACACAGGGTAGAAGAAACTCTTGAAGTTAAAACACTCGGGACACCATGGCCTGAAGAGAGAGCTGAGGGAGAATACTGCCCTATATGTGGGTTAAAAGCAGTAACATGGGCTAGATATGCTAAGACATATTAAGTGTAGAAGTATAAATTGATATGGATGTGAATAGGAATGCCTAAGAAGAGAGAAAGTAGGGGTAGGAGAAAAGGTGGTAAAGGTAAGAGTGGAGCTGTTCCATGTGATAACTGTGGTAGGCTAACACCAGCAGATAAGATTATATGTGTAACAAGAACATACAGCCCCGTAGACCCGGCTCTAGCAAGTGAGCTAGAGAAGAAGGGAGCAATAATAATGAGATATCCAATGCAGAAATGCTACTGTATAAGCTGTGCTATCTTCTATGGAGTTATAAAAGTTAGAGCTGAGGAGCAAAGAAAACCAAAAGGATTAGAGATCTAATAGCAATAACTAGCTATACAATAAGGATTAAAAGTAAAGCTATAAGCAAACCATATATAGCTATTCCTTCACCTAATACTACAATTAAGAGTAGAGTCCCAGTAGCCTCTCTCTTCTCAACTATTCCACTAGCTACAGCAGCTCCAGCCATACCAACGGCGAATCCGGCACCGAGACCAGCTAATCCAACAGCAAGCGCTGCACCTATAGACTTTGCTAGTATTGATGTCTCATCAGCTTGAGCTACTCCTATTACTCCTCCCGCTCCTATAAGTAGTATTAATGAGATAATAGTAGTATTTATTATATGTAATCTCGAGTTGCTTCTCAATCCTCTCACCTTCATAGCTATACCATTATCTAAGTCTTATATAATTAAGGTTAAATATCAGTGTAAATAGAAAATTCTCCTATATACAAATTTTAAGTACTAAGTTTAATCCTCATATACTCTAGTCCTAATGTAGCTGTTTTGAATTTTATAGCTGTTATATTAGTTTATATCATCAAAGCTTATAAGCCATATCTACCTATTCTTAATGCTGAGAGCTATCCGGTGAGAGAGTAGAGAGCTTATAAATAAAAGCTCTCCCCAAAGAGTAGCTCTCTATAAGTATTCAAGATGTGGGATGCCTAGGGTCACCCTAAACGCCTCCAGAGGATGATGCAAGCCCAAGACAAATGCAGAGAACAAGGGATGAGGCTATGATTATAAGAGCTGAACCCCATACCTATAGATTACCCTTAGAGATATAAGGATTACAGTAAAATTCTATAATTTTAGGGGGTTAATGTGAAGTTTCCAAAGAAGATTAGGACTTACTGCCCTAGATGTAATACTCATACTGAGCATACAGTATCAATATATAAGCAGGGTCAGAGGAGGACTATGGCTGAGGGTCAGAGGAGGTATTTGAGGAAGCAGGAGGGTTATGGTAGTAAGAGGAAGCCTGAGCAGAAGAGACTTGCTAAGGTTAATAAGAAGATTACTTTAAAGATAACTTGTACACAGTGTGGATATAAGAATCATATACTTAACGAGAGACTTAAGAAAGTTGAGTTAATAGAGGTAAGTAGGTGAGCTTTATTGGGCTCTCCTATTTTTGAATTTAAAAGAAAGAAAATACTAATACCACAACCTAGAAGTAGATTCCTCCTTGTAATATGCCCTAACTGTGGTAATAGCCAGGTTATATTTAGTCATGCAACATTCCCAGTAAGATGCCTATCATGTGGTATCCAGCTAGTAAAACCAAGAGGAGGAAAGGCAGAAATTCTAGGGAAAATAGAGAGAATACTCGCCTAATCGCTAAGATAAAATGCTAAGGTTTCTATGGGTTTGGCTATGTCTGTTATTATTAGTAGTATTGCTTTATCTATACTGAGCTTTATTATATCGCCTTCTTGTAGTTTTATGTTTTCTAGTTTTATGTCTGCTTGCATTTCTACTAGTATGTCCTCATCTATTGTGATGTAGAATCCTAGTATATAGTTGGAGTATATGTTCTCTATTTTCTTGATTATTGCTATTATGTTTTGATCTAAGCCTGTATAATTCTTTATGTTTGATAACTCTATTAGTCTTATATTGGCTATCGCTTCTCCTATTTCCTTAGAGATTTTTATGTAGTTCTCGCAAAGGTCTCCTGGTTCTCTACAGTATGTAGTTATTAGTCTCCTAGCTTCTCTTATATGATCTAGTGTTAGAGGCTCAAGGCTTCCTATTGCTGCTTTGAAGGGTCCTCCTACAGGTGTACTCTCAGCTAATTTTAACTACCCCCGATAATACATCTACTATACCTTTAGAGGCTAGTAGTAGTGCTATTGGTGCTTCTAGGTTTAAAGTTTCCCCCTTCTTAAAACTAATTTTTAAACCTAGTATCTTTATATCATCTAGGCTAGCCTTAGCTTTTACAGTGAGCTCTCCATTAAAGGGGGATAGTGCTATGCTAGGTGTAAATTGATCCTCTTCAACCTCTACAACCATGAGTGATGATTTACCATTTAAACTACCAATTAGCCTCGCTAGTCTCGATGGATCTCTTGTTACCTGCATATCTATTGGTATTTTCAACTTACTAATTATATCCTCTATCTTGCTTATAGTAGAGTAGTCTATTGAGCTAGAAGCCCCCCTACTCCTTAATATTTCTCCTATTAACCCTCTCCATCCAGGATCTTCAGGTAGTGGTGTCGCTATACTGATCTTACTCCTATCTCTAGATATTGGGATTAAGTATGATATATTGAGCTCAAGTCCAGAGATGTATTTAGCTATCTCTTCTCTCTCATCTCTACCAAGTGTTAAGTAGGACTCATTATACCCTATAATATGGAATCCCCTACTACCACTAAAGTACACTGTAGTATTCATGTCAAAGTCACGCTCTAACATCTTCTTAATTCTTAATGCTTGCTTAAACCCCTCTAATAGGCACTCGTCTCCTACAAGCTCTCCTACATTATCAACCTTTACGATTCTACATTCTTCTAGGTAGTCAACATCTATATCGACTAAGATCTCTGAACCCAGCCACCCCTTCTCCTCCATACTCTTAGCTTCTGGGAGCTCATATAGAGCTATAGAGTAGTACGCGTGTCTAGGAGGGTTTAATACTAGGTATTCTCTAAGGTCATTGAAGCTATAGAATGATAAGTGTCTGATATAACTATCTATATCGAATGGTTGGAATGCGAATTCTCTCTTAGCAATATCTCTTGGGGGCTTAATATTACTTGTTACCTTATAGTATAATTGATATAAGGTTTTCAGGGAGTTTTGAGTCCACTTCTTGAACTCTAATACTCTACTCTGCTCTTGGTGAGACATAAAATGTCAACCTTCCACCACCAGTATACTCTAAGTCTACTTTAATAGGAGCTTCTTCAGCGTACTGTATGGTTATAATATCTGCTACTCTAGAAGCACTAGTCATGTAGGTAAAGTACTCTACGGAGTATTTAGCTGAGTCAGGACTCTCTACCTCCATCTCAAGGAGTGTTTGAGCTTCTAGAGATAATTCTATCTCAGTACTAGCAATATCGCCTTCACCTTGAATTAGGAGTCTCTTATCCTCAAAAGCCTTAAATGTTATACTATCAGCTACTAGTTTAACTACATTGATAGTATCCCTGAATATACTACCAAGCATTTTTGCTTTCACAGTAAAAGCTATCCTAGGCTCTGGAAGTTTCTCGTAGACTAAGTTTATGAGTGGTACTTTAAATAACCTACTCCCTCTCCCCCTAAACTCTACTAAGAGATTATTACCCTCAACACCTAAAACTAGCTCATCATTCTTCCCAGCTCTCCTTAGAATCTTAGATAGTACACTAAAAGATACGCCAACATCTACTCTCTCACCTTCAACCTCATACTCAATAAATGCTTCACGCGGGTAGAATATATCAATCATAACAACATGGCTCGTATCAAGGGCTCTTAGAGAAATCCCATCAGGAGTAGCTGCAAAAACACCTTCATCTAAAATCTTCTCTACACTAGCTATCATATTACGCCATATAGTAGCATCTTTAAAGTGTAGTTTAAACACTAGAAACCACCATTATACCATAACAGGTAATTAGGCCTTTTAAGGACTATAACTTTAAACATATGATACTTAAGTGTTATAACTGAAGATCAAAGTTTAAACTAAGAGATTAAAAGGTAAGATACATTGAGAGAAGTTGGGCTAGGATTTAATTTTAAAGGTGGCTAGAGTGGACTGTACTAATATCCCATACCATGTGGATATTGAGAGAATTATAAAATCTATAGTTGAGAATAAGGCTTCAAGAGTAGTATTACAGCTCCCAGATGGCTTAAAGCAGTATGGTGTATTTATAACTGAGTGTATAAGGGAAGGTGTAGGGTTAGATGTAGATATATATGTTCATTCTGATAGTGTTTATGGCGGCTGTGATATACAGTATGGGCAGTTATGGGCTACTATTAAACCTGACCTTATAGTTCATATTGGTCATAGTCCTTATCCTTTAGAGTTGGCTCACGAGTACGTGGAGCCTCCAGCATCTCTTAGGGTTAAGATTATATATGTTCCTGCATTAAGTAAGCTAGATATTAATAGTGATGTAGTACTTGGAGCTATAGAGCTATTAAGGAGATATGATGCTAAGATTATAGGCTTAGTGACTACAGCACAGCATACTCATAAGATTAAATCTATTAGTGATATTTTAGAGAAGAACGGCTTTAAACCCATTACACCTAGAGGCTCCCCGCCATACTTCCTAGATGGCCAGGTAATAGGTTGTGATTATAGGCTTGCAAGATCTATAAAAGCAGACATCTTCATATATCTTGGCGGAGGAGTATTCCACCCAGTAGGCTTATACCTAGCTACATTCAAACCAGTAATTAAGATAGACCCCTATGAGGGTAAATCCACAGATATAACACCCCTAGGAGAGAAGATATATAAGAGTAGACTATACAAGATAATAGAGTCTTTTAGCGTAGAGAGGTGGGCTATAATAGTAGGAGTAAAAACAGGGCAATACAGGCCATGGCTTGTAAGGAGACTTAGAGAAGAGATAGAGTCTAGAGGTAGAAAATACACACTAATATCATCAGAAAACCTAACACTACAAAACCTACTATCAATAGATAACCAGTGGATACAAGCATTTACTATAACAAGCTGTCCAAGAATACCAACAGACGACTACTGGGATTACCATAAACCAGTTCTAACACCAGGAGAAGCATTTATGGCACTAAGAGGAGAGCTAGAACCATACAGGTTCCCATGGTAACATGTAAGGTAAATAGGAGCATTAAATTTAATTAAACCAGCTTTAACCCTAAGCTTGGGGATTCTAGAATTGGCGAGTCTAGATCTAGGTGAGATAGAGTATACTATGAGATCTGTTATTGGCGAGGTTTCTAAGGTAATCTACGGGTTGGCTAATGAAATTAAAATTATAACTTGTGCAATATTCACAGGAGGCCATATTCTAATAGAGGGGGCTCCTGGAGCTGGTAAAACTCTTATGGCTAAGGCTTTTGCTAAAACTATTAGAGGGGAGTATAGGAGAATTCAAGGTAATCCAGATATACTTCCTACAGATATAACAGGCTTCTATATCTATAGTGTTGATGGTAGTAGTAGGTTTATTAAAGGACCTATATTTGCTAATATTGTCCTCGTAGACGAGCTTAATAGAGTAAATACTAGGAGTCAATCAGCTCTCTTAGAGGCTATGCAAGAGCTCCAAGTAACAGTTGATGGTGTTACTCATAAGCTTAACAGGCCTTTCATAGTAATAGCGACACAAGTCCCCGCCAGGCTAGCTTATAGCGCGTTTCCTGTAAGTGAGACTCTTAGAGATAGGTTCATGGTGAGTATGGAAGTTAAGTATTTGAATGCTGAGCTTGAGAGTAAACTTATAGTAGAGGCTCACTCTCTAGGTATTGATATAGTTGAAAGTGTGACAAGCCTAGATGAAGTTGTGAGAGCACAAGACTCTATACTGAAAAGTGTCTATGTTAGTAGTAGAGTAGCCGGGTACTTATCAAGGTTAATAGAGGTAATGAGAGAAGATCATAGAGTAGAGTATGGGCCTAGTGTTAGAGCAACATTACATACAATAGCTCTAGCGAAGGCATTAGCTGTTTTAAATAAAAGAGACTATGTAATACCAGATGATATTAAAGAAGCTGTAAGATACACACTACCTCATAGAATATTCTTAACAAGACATGCTAAGACTGAGGGGGTATCAGAGAAGACTATCCTAGAAGAGGCTCTAGCGAAGACACCAGTACCTAAAGAGTAAGCTAGAATAGCTTTACTGCCATCTAGACTGTCTCCTGAGAGCTACTTCTATAGATCTTCTAAGTCTTAACTCCACTCTTTTAAGGTATAGAGATAGTATAGCTAGAGCTAGACTTTGGAAGCCCATGAGCGTCATGATTACTCCCATTAAGCCTTTCATATAATATTTAACATTGTTTACTGAATAGTGGTATAAGTAGTAGAGATCTAAGAATAAGCCTGGTATTAGTATGAGGGATGCTACTATGAATAGTGTAAAGACCGGGTTATATGACCATGATAACTTAACAATATCCGTAGCTATCTTGAATCCATCAAGTACCTTAAGCTTCTTCTTCTCAGGTTCAATCCTCCTCCTATAAGATATTGGAACCTCAGATATTCTACCGCTAAGTGATGCGATATGAGCTACTATCTCGCTCTCAATACTAAATCCTTTAGTCTCCCACTCAGCTTCTCTTAAAGTATCAATTCTGATAAGGTACATACCGCTTAGAACGTCTCTAAGCCTCGTACCAAATATGAGGTTAAACCATTTTGTTAAAAGCCAGTTGCCAAGTCTTAGTATAGGATTTGTACTATTAGGTTCTGGTATTCTAACTCCTATAACCATATCGTAACCTTCACTAGCTTTCTTGCATAAATCCCAGATGTGACTTGCAGGATACGTATAGTCTCCATCAATAATGACTGCGTAGCTAGCCTCTACTACCTCTAAGCCAGTTCTTACACCGCCAGCTTTTCCTCCAGGATACTTCTGGTCTATAAGCTTAACCTTAAAGTTCTTCGCTATCTCTCTAGAACCGTCAGTACTACCTCCATCAACAACTATAATCTTATCTCTGCTAACACCAGTATTTAAGAGCTCTTCTAATGTCATCTTTAGACCTAAAGCCTCATTCTTAACTGGGATTATGACGTTAAAGTCTTCGCATGCACTCAAAGTCTCAGGCCTAAGAATCTAGTTAAAATCGCGTATATTTAAATCTTCAATGTATATCTAGAGTACAGCCGCTTAGTAGCCCATAATTTATAAGCTTCTCATCCATGAGAGGTATTGAGGGTCTTAGTGTGGAGAGGAGTCTACTAGTAGCCTCTATTATTGCTGGTATTACTTCTCTAGCTATTACTAGTTGGGGGTTATATTCAGGGTTGAGTAATATTACTGGTGTTGGCCTTTCAGGGGTTATCCTAGCTTTTACTCTCGGCGTTATCGGTTACACCTATAGGGTTCCCAACCTTAATGCTTACGAGGTTTATAGTAGAGCTCTTACAAGCTTCATCACAAGACTTATAGAGGATTCGAGACTCTTAGAGGATTATACTATCTCAGCATGCCCCTCCAATAATAGTATCATTATACTCCTATCACCTCCTAGGATAGACCCATGTACTATCAAGAGGCTAGGCTTATGGGCGTATGAGGATAAGCCCTATATAGCATTAATGATAAAGCCGAGTAGCTTAGAATTTGAATATAGAGATAGAGGAGTTGACGGGCTTATAGAGATACTAAACAACATCTATGGCCTAAATAGTATTATTTATAGAGGAGAAGAGATATATAGGGTCGAGTTTAGAAATATTAGGGGCTACCTATCCGAGATAGTAGGAGAGCCTCTGAATAATTTAAACGTTCTAGCTGCTACAGCAGCAGCCATAGCCTTTAATAGCAGGGTGTATATCGAAAAATGGAGTATAAAACATAGAACATATGAGGTTGAACTTAGAATTGAAGCCAGAAGTTAGAAGCATAACTCTACTAGTAATATCACTAACAACTCCAGTACTTATACTAGCCTCTATAGGGGAAGAGAGGCCTGATGCATATGTAGCAGTAGAGATACTAGCATACTATATAGTAACAATAATAGATCCACTAATAAGGAGAATAGCGAAACTAACAATAATAGATCTAATACTAATGTTGATATTCATAGCGATAGTAATATATAGGGTGATGGAGATAATCTAAGATACTTACGCTTCATAACACTCACTAGGGGTCCCATTACTAAAATAGGAGGAGTTTACGCCTTTAAGATTATGCTTGTTTTACCTGAGTTATAGATATTATTCTCTCTTATTTTTAATTTCTCGATTTCCCCTGGGTCGCCATATAATACTCCAGATACCCAGTATCCCTTTACTATGTTTTCTCTATTTATAATTAGTGGCTTTTTAGCTTTTAATTCTAGAGGTGGAGGCTCTATTCTTGGCTTTGGTTCTAGTAGAGTTGCAATATACCATACTTTAGAGTCTCCATATGCCTCCTCTCCATATTTCAATGCTAGTTTTACTGCTAGAATTTCATCTGTATAGTGTAGTGTAAAGTGGAAGTATGGATCTGTCCCCTCTACTATATTGTATGCTATTATTGGTGCAACTAGTACTACTAGTATTACTTGTACTATTAGTATCCTCTTACTACATACTGTGTAGGCTAAGAGTACACCGTATAGTGTATAGTTTATGTATCTATGTATTGCTGCTGAAGCTGCAGGATCCCCGGAGAATGCAGAGTACGCCATTAGACTCCCAGTACCAGCTAGCCACCCACCTATTATAACTGCTTGAGATCTCATAGCTTTTATAGTTGTAGCAAATAGAGGTGATAGTATTAGTGGGGTAGCATATAGTATCACGTATAGGCCTAATGGTGGAGTTTGGGGTGGAGGCGGTGCTAGTATTGTTAATAACAGCATTATTGTGAATGTTGATGCTATAACCAATGCAAATACCAATCTATGCCTTAGACTAGGCTTCCGAGCTATAAACCACATGAATGCCGGTATACTTAGAGATGTTATAGCATAGAAGGATCCCCGAGTAATATCACTTATCTCTATGAATAATCTCCAATGGCTTGGGGCAACTATATAATAATGTATAACTGCTAATACTACTAATATAGCTAGTGATATTATGACGCGCTTCAAAGGTATTAATGTGTAGCTTTTAGATAATATATATATCATGTTTAGAACTATTATACTTGAGAGTATTGCTAAGACTACTAATGTTGATACATGGTGAGTTAAGACTAAGCCTAGAGCTAGGATTAGAAGTGATAGTAAACTCTTAGAATATAATGTCACCACTATATATAGTATGACTAGGGGCCTAGCTATAACCTCTTTAGTTAACCCACTTTCAAAGACAAATAGCGTCCCTGCTGTTGAGGCTATTATTGTAGCTAGTATAGCATCTAGCTTACTTGAGAATCTTGAAGCTAACGCATAGAATGCTATAATAGCTATAAATCCCATTGATGGGCCTAGAAGTCTCCCTATAGTAACTGGGTCTATATCTGTTATAATGCTTAGTAGGCCTGTAATTATTATTGCTGAAGGCCACCTATTATTGTATCCATCATAGAATCTATCATCTAGTATTCTAGCGCTACTATTATAAGCATATGTGTAGGCCCCACCTATTAGCGGCCAAGAATCTACATAGTACGGCTCTCCAGTGTATAGTGTGAATACTAGTCTAAATGTTAAGGCTAAAATTAAAGCTAGTAGTAGAAGCTTCAACTGATATCGCCTAATACTAATCCTATAATGTATAGTAGAGGGTATGCCATAATGTGAGCTAGAAAAATCCAAATATTAAAACTAGGCTCTATAGGATAGCCTAAAACTATAACAGGTTCTAGGCTAGAAGCCAGTATATAACCTGAAATTGTAGAGAGTAAGACTATTGGAGCTCCAATAGCTACCAATGTAGCCTTTATAGATATAATACTAGCACCTTGATCTATTAGTACTCTAAAGCTAAACCTCCTAGAAGATACTATTAGCCATGCTGGTGTTAGTGCGAGAAGCGATATAGTAAAGACTATGAGCACTGCCGTAGCAATTATGAGCTCTCTCGGGACCCCAAGCCTACTAATATATGCTTCATGTAGGCTTACATGGTCGGCCTTAACATCAATATACTCCTTATAAATGAGAGCTGAGATGAGCCTCGTAGCTTCAGCTGGGAGCCTAGGCTTAAAGCCTAGAGATGTCATAATATATGTTGCATTAGTAGTCTCGGGGTCGTAGGCTATCCTAACTACTGATGGATTATTTAAGCCTCTCATAATGTAACCTACTGTTATAGGGACTAAGATCTCATAGTCATATGGAGGCCCAGCCTCTATAACTCCAGAGACTATTAATATGGCTTCTACCCTAGTGAAGATAGGTTTAACTACTATTATGTCTCCAATATTAACTTTAAGAATTTCGGCTACTTTGATACCTAACCATGCTCTATTTAGAGATTCTATGTCTAAGCCGTTGCCATCTATAATCTTGTATTTACGTGCTTTAATCCACTCTTCATCAACACCTCTAATAACTAAAGGTGTATTGTTAACTAGTGAAGGTATAGTTACTTCACTCCAAGCATATACTACGCCATGGATACTCCTAGCCTTATCTACTATACTCCTCTCAACTAACCCTGTTAATGGTGTTAAAGCTACCCCACTATATATACTCAGTATTTCTAAATCTTCAGGTTCTGGGTTAATATTGATAGTGTATAGCCCCACTAGAGTTAGGCTAATATAGGCTGAAACCATAGAGTAGATTATAATAGATACTATGGTTATAGCTAGGAGCTTTAACCCAATTATCCTTATAGTATATGCTAGGAGCGCCAAAATACAGCACCAGACATAAGACTTGAAGCCATGGCTGCTAGGGTAGGCTTTATTAGGGTATCTAGAATGATATCTAGGGTTAGAGGTGGAGGCGGGTAGTATATTTTGAAGTGTGCCCCTAGACTTGAGACTATAATATCGAATATTACTATTCCATATGATGATCCTATAGAGGTAGATACTGCTAATATTATTGGGTAGGTTATAGCAACGTATACTCTATTATAACCTTGGGCTTCAAGTTCTCTAATCTCATGCTCTAGATCTTTCTGGGATTTAGCAGTTGATAGGATGCTAGCTATTATTAGTGCTATAAGGCTAATGTAGTACCAGTATCTTAGAGAATAAGATATCTGTGTATTTAGAGCTCTGATAACCTCTACTGGGTTATAATCTGTGATATTATAGTATACTCTATACTTACAATCTATACTAGAATCTGCTACTAAAAGTGCCACATCTAGAAAGTTATTAAACCTATAAACGCCTATAATACTGTAGTTAAGTCTAGAATCTTCAAGCAAAACACCTATATTATCCTTCCCCTTAATATTAAGCTTTTGAGATAGCGTTAATCCAGCCAAAGCCTCCCCATCTTTAGGAGCACTCACTCTTAAGAAGCGCCATAAGGTAGAGTTAGGCTTAGCAACTACTATATATGACTCAACACTACTGCTAATACCCTCTACAAATACTTGGCAGACCATAACCTCCCCATAATCCGAAATAACTAATCCTAAACCATAAGAGACACGTTTAGATAAGACATCAGCAAAAGAGCTAATATAGCTAGACGATAGTAGAGCAATACAAACAATAAGAGATAAAGCAGCTAGAGTTGAAACAGAGAGGAATACAGAAGGCTTTCTAAGAATAACCATAACTGAATATGTTAAATTCCATAGTAGTCTTAGAATTACACTATAAACACTCAACACTATTAACCCAAAATGAGTAGTATAGAAAGGATTTAAAAATAGAAACATACTTACTAATAACTCAATCTACCAATCGCCCATTAATGATACTAGTATCTAAAAACTCCCCCTCCGACTATAGAGACTCTACTTTCACTGTAGGCTCGTAAATCACTATCTAGTTTGACAGAGCTCTTCTCTAGCTTAAACCCTACAACAACTAGTTGCTAGTTTAAATGTAGTGTTTACATTATTCTTCAGTTATCCTATAGTGGAGTATGAGATAGAGTATATTGATAGCGTTATAATAGGGGACATGTTGGGCATTAGGTTTATAATGATTAGTTTAATAGAGTACTTAGTGTGATCTATTAGAGAGATGCTTTAACCTATATCTTAAGGTTTTTAATGTGCTATTAACTGTATCTATTGTGGTGTCTTCTCTCTTTGACACGACTTATAGAGCTTATAGATGTGAGGGTTGTTAGAGGTGGAGTCAGTATTCTTGATGGTGTTGATTTAACTCTAGACATTGGCGATGTTATATGTGTTAGGGGTAGGAATGGTGTTGGTAAAACCACATTACTAAGGGTTATTGGGCTTATTGATGTTATAGACTATGGTATTTTTAAGTTTCTAGGACGTAATGTTCTAGAGCTTAGCGGGAAAGAGAAGTCTATTATTAGGCTTGAGACTATAGGATATGTGCCTCAATTCTCAGGACTTATAGGTGAGTTGAGTATACGTGAGAATATCGAGTTACCTCTAGCACTTCTAGGTATCCCGGGGGGTATTAGAGCTAAGAGAGTTACTGAAGTAGCTAAACTCTTAGGGTTAGAATATGTTCTAGATAAAAAGCCTGGAGAAGTTAGCGGTGGGGAGAGAATGAGGGCTGCCATAGCTAGAGCTCTAGTCAAGAACCCTAAACTACTATTACTAGATGAGCCTACCGCAAGCCTAGATCCAGAATGGGCTAAGACAATCTATAATATAATTGTAGAATATGTCAATAGAGGATCTGGAGTTATAGTTACAACAACAGATCCAGAAGAGCCACTACCATGTACTAGAGACTATACTCTCAATAAGAAGCTATGGCCTAAAAGTATGTGAATATGGGGAAACCTCCATGTTTCACTATTCATCTATGACCTCCTCTCACATTAAGGGATGGTGCCTGGGTTATAAGTCTTCTATAGCCTCTAGATTCCATTAGAGTTGCTAGTATTGAGTATTTTAATATTGTAGGTTTGCCGTTTATTATCTCATAGTATCTTGGTTTAACCTCATCTTCTATTAGCTTCAGTATTTCTAGAGAAGTTTTAAGATTATAGTCGTATATTATAGTTAGTGGACCCTTAACTTCTCCTAGGGTATCGAGACCTTCAGGAGTATTCATAGACTCATATTCATGCTTTACAGTAGCATTAGACAATTCTATAGCCATGGCTATGAGGATAGCTATATCTCTTCCTTCACCGTTAACTAAGACCCCTGAACTCCTACTTGTTAATACTAGGAGCCATGATCCAGGATTATCGGCAACTCTTCTCTCTTCTAGAATACCGTATAACCTAGAAATTATAGAGTCTAACTCGCTTTGACTTGATGATGTGAAATCAGCTATTACTATAATATAGCTTCCACTAGCTCCACGGATCTCTTCGCTTAATCCTCTAATCCATTTATCACTTTCAGAGGTTCCCGGTGGCTCCTCATATTCTTTAACTATTAAATAGCCTCTCGCTACGCTCCTCTTCCAATTTATAAATCTAGCATCATCTCCAGGTATATACTCTCTAGAACCAGCATAATTCTCTAGAGACCTAGACTTAACTCCATATTTAAAGACTTCAGCCTCTCTTACACCTGTTAGAGCCTCAACTAGTGCTTCAACTAGCATAAACCCTCTAGCATAGACTAACTCGACCCCGGCCTCTGTAGCTTTTAGAATATAGCCTCTAAGTCTCTCTATGATATTGAAGGCTCCAGGGCCTACATCTGAGAGTATACTTTCAGAGATTACTTTAGCGTATGGTATTGCTATTACTTTAATTGAAGTGGATACTTTCAATATTGAAGTATACCCTAACTGGTCTATAAGCCAGAGTTTAATATCGCAGTCAATGTAACCTAAGGATTCAATATTTAATGGGATAGTTATAAGCTGTCTGCTAGAGTCTAGCTTATATGATGTAATGTTGCCATTAATACTTGCAATAAGCCATCCTCCCCTAGACTTAACCTCTACTAGTATCTTAGAGGATTCCCTAGCTACAACCTTTCTTGGAGCCTCTAACAGCTTAACCTCATCATCTATAAGTACTCTATGATTAATAATTACCATTAATGTTATAAGTAGGAGGAGTACTGATATTGGGAGTAGAGATGCAGGCATGATTATAATAGCTATTAGTAGCGGTGCATAGTCTTTAATTAGAACCTCTAAAGAGTATCCTATAGGCTCTCTAGGCTCTCTACTAGGGGGATTCTCTAGTCTATAGACGGCTAGAATATATAATGCTATAGGTAGAATTGCTGGTGTTAAAGTTAGAACCCTACTAACTGATATGATACCTAGATAGGTTAAGAAGATTATAGGAGCTCTACTATTAATAGTATACTTTAATATATGAGGCAATATTAGTGATAGTAATGGTAATGTTATAGATAAGAGTAGATTACCTCTGAAAGCTATAAGTAATAGTCCTGCAATATATATAGATAAAAGTAGAATCTCAGAGCTTCTAGCTCCTCTCAGCAACTCTTAACACCACTAATGCTAAGCTTAGACTTAGAACTAGTGCTGTCAAAGCTGTAACTTCAGATTCAGCAGAGGCTTGGTGGAATGATTTAATATAGTCTAAAATACTATATGAGGCGTGAGATCCGCAGAGAGATACTTCAAGTCCAAGATCTTCAGCTAGCTTAGTGTTCACGCTTCTATCTATTAATTTATTAGAGAAAACCATTGGATCCCCCGCGATTAAGATAACACCTTCCCCATAATATACCTTTATAGCTAGGGGGAAGGGGCCTAAAGGTTCCCCCACATCGTAGAGATTATTACCATTGATGTCAATGTATGATAGTGGTGAAGAGTAAGCTAGTACCGTAACTCTAGGGTCACTTACATTAATAGCCTTGGGTGTTGAGAGAGCTAGTCCTTTAAGAGAGCCTGAGTATGCTATAATATCAAACCTAGAGCCTAAATTAAATGCTGGATCAAGTACTATATAGCTATTAACTGTAACATTTAATCCTAGAGTCTGGAGTATGATATTAGAGAATCCTCCATTATCGAGAATAAGTAGTGTACCACCTCTCCCAACATATTCTATGAGGGTTAAGGCCTCACTCTCACTTAGTGGTTTAAGGAGAGGTATTATAGTAGCCTCTAAACTTCCAGGGCACTCTCTAGTTAGTCTAACCTTCAAAATCTCTGTAAGCTTAGAGTATCCCTGGGGGTTATTATTAAATGGGCTATAGGGAGTGTTTGTAGGCATTATAGCTATTATTGTAGATACCAGGGTCAATACTATGATTAAGATTAAAATTGCGTAGAGAACTCTATTTTCTCCTAGAAATCTCCTTAACAATTCTCTCAGCCTCTCTAACGTTAACATGCCTATTAGAGTATAGTTCTAGTTCGTAGAGGTTTATGAATGTAGATATATGATGCCTAATTGCTGAGGGTATATGTGGGAGGGCTCTATAAAGAAACTCTCTCAAAGTCTCACTAAGACTTGGAGGAGTCACACCTAGCCTCTCTAGGACTGAGATTACCTTAATGTATAAACTATAGAGTTTAGGCTTATACTCTTTCTCCTCTCTTATCCTAGGCTTAAATATGGATAGAGCTCTAGCTATGAGAGCTCTCGTAAACCTATGGCCCGGTATAGGCTCAATAAAGTATGCTGACACTAAGAATACTAGCATTAGTATAGCGCCTAGAGTAGTATAGGGTACTACTATTGTTACAAATACTTGAGGAGAGCCTAGAGTATAGTTAGCATATAATAGCTCAACCCTAACCTTATAGATACCTAGGACTAGTGGACTTTTCATATCTAAGTCTAAGCTTATACTACTACCTGTATACGGGACCCCTAAAGTCCCGTCGGGGTGCTGAATTCTTAGAGTATAATTTGCCTGAGGGCCTAGGACTCTTATTTTGATATTTAAGCTAGTTTCTATGAGAGGAGGGACTAGTATGAATCTTGGAGTATCAACTGCAATTCTAGCATCTGGTATTAGCTGTATATTTAAGAGTAGACTTGAATAGTGTCTAGTACTCTTAACAAGGATTTGTAAATTTCGTGATGCTCTAGTTTCACCTAAGGGTATACTGATTGTGTGCTCAACATCTCTATTAAGAGATATGTTTCTATAGATACTACCATCAACTATTATAGATGCATTAGCATCTTCAGGCTCTAAAAGCTTTAATGATAGTATTGCTGTATGGTTCTCTATTCTAGTATTAATGTTAACTTTAGGCTTACTTACTATGACGTTAACATAGCTTAAACCCATGATGCTTAAATTGTTAGCTAATACTACTGGCGCAACTAAGAGTCTAATACTGCCCTCAAAGTTAGGTTTTATAACTCCAATCTGCTCGAGACTTGGAGCATCGGGTATTCTTATAGTAGCAGTAAAGACCCCCTCACCTATAGGCTCCGCCTCATTAAGTGTTAAAATAGCACCTAGCCATCTTAAGGTTACAGTAACTCTACTAGCATTCACATACTTAATAGTAACCGTAATATTTGACCCAGCTAGGACATCTCTAGGATAAACCTGAATTAATATTGGGACTTGAGGTTCTTGATTAGAGCTTAGAGGCTTATTGTAATATCTATACTCTAATAATACTAGAGTATCATCAATCTTAGCTATTAAAGCCTCTAAGAGATTACTAGCATCACTATATAACTTACTACCTAAATCTAGAGACTCTCTAGGGTATAAACCATATAATCTCTCATTATACCTATAGGCTCTATCAATAAGCTCTAATCTAGCAAAGTAAAGAGACTCATAAATAGGCTTAACACTAGGCCCCCAAAGATTACCTGAGGCTCTAAGAGATTCAGCTACATTTATTAAAGCATAAATAACCCTCCTATGATCACTATAAAGCCCAGGAGGATTAACTTCAGAGAGAACCATTAAAAGCTCTAAAGCCTTATCATAATCACCACTTAGAATATATCTTAAGGACAAAGTGAATACAATATGAAGAGGAGCTGGGTCATACTTCTCACCTATAGCACATATATTGTTAAATAACACTAGTACCATAATGAGAGACGCCACGAGTCCAGGCTTTCTCCTTAAAATCAACTTAATCATCCTCAATTAAACATTAAATTCATTAGCCAGTACAAAATATAGACACAACCTAGCATGACCTCGCCTTCTAACTATAAAACCTACAGTATGATACTAAAATATTTTTAACTTATAAGATAATATGCAAGCCTGGTAATTCTCTATAGCATTGCCAAAGATTGTTTAAGACTATAGACTATATTTAAGCGTTAATAGTGCTCCTGGAGTAGTAGGGGCGCTTATTGAATAAGATTCACCTTAATGATAATATGGTTTTAGCCCTCCTCCTAGCTCTTATTTGGGGGACAACGTTCTCCATAGTTAAAGTCTCGAGGAACTATGAGGCTGTATTATTTTGGAGGAATATCATCTCAGCTTTACTCATTCTAGTTACAGTTATTATATTTTATAGGAGTAGGGTTTCTTTTGACTTGATATGTTTAGGTTACGGTGTTATTGGTGGCGTTTTTAACTTAATCTTTATTTATACGTTGTTTAAAGCTTTAAGCTATATGCCTTCCCATGTTGTTTCAGCCTTACTCTATACCTACCCAATAATAACTCTAATTATACTAGCTATTTTAAAGTATGAGAGACTTAGAGCTTATAGTTTCTTGGGGGTCCTATTGAGTTTTACTGGTGCAGCTATATTATATGTAGGAAGTGAGGCCTTTATAGTATCATTTGAAGGCTTTATACTCTCATTCATAGCATCTCTAGCATTCTCTCTAACCTCTATAGCCTCCAGGTTATCAGGTAAAATTATAGAGTATACATTAATCCAACTACTAGTAACAGCTCTCCTAACAATTCCCATATTCAACCCAGGGAATCCATTAAACTATAATATGAACACTATAATAGCATCAATACACCAGGGAGTAGGAGCAGGATTCATAGCATATTTAACATGGTTCACATTACTAAGTAGATCAGCAACTCTAGCATCGAGCTTAGTCTACATGGTCCCAATAGTAGCCTATATCGCAGCTATCCCAGTAGCTAATGAAATCTTCACACTACCAGATATAATAGGATTAATACTAATACTACTCGGAATATATATAGCCAGAAAAGCTGAAACCCGGAGACTACAACTCTAATAATAAGCTACTAAATAATTATCTAATCTTCACCTAAGATCCTAGCACTATACACTTATAGTCTAAAGCCTAGCCTAAGGCTTACATCCAAGCATCTTTGAGTAGTATTAAGGACTAATAATTACTTCTTAGTATAATGTTATTAAAGTTTCCCTAGGATATTTTATTTCGTGATGATCTTTCCTTGTGATTCTATGTGGTTTTGGGGGCTTTACCTAGAGCTTCTTAGTGGGTGAGCTTTATAACATAGATGTAGGCTCATTAACGTTGATGTGAGGGATGTCAATGAATATAGAGTAATCTATGATCACAGCTAACTATGGGGCTGAGTCACTACATATCCTAGAAAAACCTATAAAGCCTAGGATAGGAAACAGTTATCTCTTCTAGAGCTCTATATGAGTAAGAGTAACATGTCAGAGGTTGAGGTGGGGGTTAGTTTTTATGTTTTAGGTTTGGGTTTCTCCTTAGTTATGTAGGTGTTATATTTTCTATATAATGCTATTATAGTGGTTGCTGTTATGTATAGGGCTAGGGTTGCTAGTACTGGTTCTAGTCTTATACCCCATGGTGTATAGTTTAGTATTAGGCCTAGTAATGGTACTATTGCTAGTGAGAGGCCTATGCTGAGGGCTAGTTTCTCTAAGGGTTTTAAGTCTTCTTCTCTAGGATATAATGCTTCTATTGTAGCGTATCCGGGTAGGAATAGAGTGTATATTGTGCCTAGAACGTATCTTATATATTTAAGAGGCCATATAGTGTCTGATAGCCATATTGTGGTTAGTGTAGAGAATACTAGAAGTATTATAGTCCACATCCATAGAGTATATGCTGGGCTTAGAGTATAGTCTAGTATATTAATTGGTGGTTTGGGATCTACTAATCTTAGTTTACCATCATAGTATTCCCTATATAATTCTAGTAATGCCCTCCTCCTTCCAAGTTTTCTAGCCTTAATTTTAAGCATATCCTCTAAGGTCTCTCCTCTCACTCTAACGGCACCTTATACGCCTTAATGTATAAGTGAACCCATCTCCCGGTATACTCCCATTGTTTATTTCCGGGATTTAGCCTCCAAAGCTCAAATATTAAGGCTAGAGTCTCTCCATCTTTAATACTCCTAGGTGGGTTGACTTGGATATTTACTTTAAATGTCGTATTTGAATTATGGTTTAATATAGAGTAAAACTCTCTAATAATAGGCTCAATGCTAGGAGTCGTATTTGAGGGTATTGTGTTATTAAAGCCTACCTTATATAGAACCTTATATAGTATAGGCTTGCCTTCATGGTTATAAATGAATATACATAATTCTATAGTACCATTAACTAAAGCCTTATCAGGGTAATCACCTAGAAGGCAGTCTTTATTAAGTAACCCTATAGCAGAGAAGGAGTCCCTATAGAATCCTTCTCTAATAATAGTTCCAGCTGATAATATACTAGAAATAACTATAATAGCCATAATAACAGAGAAAACCTCCTCATCTAGTATATTCAATTCTCCAACTCCTCCTAAGTCTAAACCATAACTCGAGATATAAGAGTGGTATAGAGAAGTAGGCTAATATAGGGAAGAATAGTAGGAGTAATGCAATACTTAATCTTAGATGATATTCTCTAATTAAAGGAGGGTTAGAAGCTTCAAGTCTAGAGAGCTCTTGCTCGGCAATAGTAAGAGTATTACTAGCCCTAACTATATCTCCCTGGTTGTAGAGTGTAAGTGCTGAGTTTAGAGTTGATACTATATTAGAGGTGTCAAATCCAACCTCATTAAGCTTTAAAGCTCTAATATATGCATCTTCAACTCTCTTCACAAAGTCTTCTGCTAGAGTATAGTAGCTAGTTGAGATTATAATGAGTAATATGAGGCCAATACATGTATAGGTACTATTCAAACTTTAAACCCTTAAAGGGACACTTATACTTAGAGATATAAAACTTTTACTAGATTACCATAAGTTTACTAAGCTACTACTCCTCAAGATATAAATATCCTTATTACTAGTTATACCTTTAAGTATTGATTTTATGTTTTATTAATGGAGTTACGTCTCGGAGAATAAGATCATGTATTTTATAGGTGTTTAACGTGTTGATGGGTAGAGAGGATAGATTAGTTAACCCTGGTGAGGCTTTAGCTGTAGTTGAAGAGTTTATCCCAGGCGATAATGTCCATGTAGATTCTTTTGGGATTATAAGGTCTAGTACTCTTGGTGTTCCAGTGTTTGATGTTAAGTCTAAAGTAGTATATGTTAAACCAGTTAAGCATGCTATGGCTCTAGGTGTTGGTTTCAGTGTTGTAGGCTTGGTATCAGCTATTAGGCAAGATATTGTTAATGTTGAGATTTATGGTTTAGTATCTGTTACTCCTACAGTAAGGTGGGTTGCTGAGCTCTCAGGCGTATTCTCGGGAGTTATACCTATAAGTCAGATTGCTAGCGAGTATATTAGAGAGGTCTATGACTATTATAGGGTAGGGGATTTAATATTAGCTAGAACATTAAATGCTAGTAACCCGTATAGTTTAACTACTAAACCACCACAGTATGGCGTAATTTATGCTCTATGTTCTCGATGCTTAACCCTAATGGAGCCTCAGACTCCAAAGACAATGAAATGTCCTAGGTGTGGTAACGTAGAGTCTAGGAAAGTATCTATACTAGCTTCTTCTAAGATACTACAAGTTAATATTAGGAGACTCCTAGCTTTAAGGAGATGGTAGGAGTTGCATGTGAGAGTTGTTAGAGTATTAAGAATACCTCTAGAGGCTAGAGCTAATATTCAAGGCTTTATAGATAGGATTAGTAAAGCTATAACTACACCATCAGCCTCCATAAGTGTTAAGGGCGATGTTATTAGGGTTGAGCTCATAGGCCCAGCTTCTCTAGTAAACGAGTCTATACTAGCTTTAAGGTCTATAATAGATGAGTATAAGCCACACAAGAAACCTCTTAATACTAGAACATATACTTCAGATAAAGTCGAGAAGCTAGCTGGAGTAAAGATCCCTATAGATACTTTAGAGGAGCTTTTAAAACTCAAAGGGTATACTGTAGTAAGGAAAACTAAGAGATCAATAGATACTAATGCTCCACTAAATGTTATAGAAGAGTATGCGAGAAAACTTGGCGAAGTATTATCTAAGATAAGAGATGCTAAGATGTCTAGGGCAGCTAAGAAGTCTATTATCGTAGCCTCAGCATTCTTAGACATAGATGATCCTATGAAGCTTATAGAGGAGTGTTTAGCTAAGGGTATGATGGTTAAAGGTGATGATGGAAGAATTAAGACATGGTATACTTGGAGAGGAGCACTGAGAGAGATTATTAAGACACTTAAACAATAATCAATTAACATTTAAGTATTTAATACGCTACTCCCTACTGGTGGGGGGTTATGGTTAGTAAGATTCAGTTAGAGGATCTAGGCGGTGGTAAGTATAAGCTAACTATATGGGGTGAGGATCACAGTATTGGTAATATACTCTCTAAAACTCTACTATCAATGGAGGAGGTAAGCTTCTCATACTATGAGCAGCCTCACCCATTAGAGGAATATATTATAGTATTTATTCATTTAAGAGATGAGAAAACTAGTATTAAAGATGTTTTAATAAAAGCTTTAGATAGAATATTAGAGGTTAATAATGAGTTTAGAGAATTATACCTTAAAGCTCTTAGAGAAAAGGGTTTATCAATTGAAAGCTGAGGCTAGGATACTAGTATCAAAATGTACTAGTAGACTATGCGCCTCTATAGTGACTAGAGGTAGAGGATTTGATACTATAATTCTAGCTTTAAATTGTAGAGATTTATGTGAGAGGTTAGAGAGAGAAGGATACATATATGAGCTTAGATACTCTATTGGAGACTGTAGCTGTAACCTACCGCAACCTCCACGTACTTCCAGGATTCCAGATATTCTAGACTACCTAGAGAAACTCCTAGGTACAACTATAGAATTCTTAGAGTTAAAAGGCTGAAATTACAAAAATCTAAGAGGGCAATTGAAATGGGTATAGTAAGCTTTTGCCCTAACTGTGGAGGACTATTACAGGTTAGGAGGAATAAGGACACAATTGAGCTATACTGCCCAAAATGTAATTACACTTTAAACACCAAGAATCAACTACTACAGCCCACAAAAGTAGAGGTTAAAAGAAACCCCAAAGATAGAACTATAGTCGTAGCACCTAAACGACAATTAGCAACCCTAGAGGAGGTCAAAGGGGTCATATGCCCTAAATGCGGCCATGACAAAGCATACTTCTGGATGATGCAAACGAGAGCAGCAGACGAGCCACCAACAAGATTCTATAGATGTATAAGGTGTAACCATACTTGGAGAGAATACGCCTAGATCCTAGCTAGTATAGAGACTGTTTTTATCGAGGAAATACTTATAAGCTATGATTTCTGATCTAATCCTTAGGAGTCTGGGAAGTGATGGGAGCATCGCTTCAAGCTTCCCAGAGCTAAACCTAGATGACAGCCCCGGTGCCCTTGGGCTCAACAGCCACCCATGACTCCACGCGGATACCTAAATCCACGTAGGCGAGGTGGGAGTCCTAGATGTGACAATGAACAATAATAAAATGATTGGAATGAACATCTAGGGGCAAATGGTTCCTAGAGTATGCTTACTTTTAGGTATTTTCTTATAGTTAGTGAGTAGGTTAATGTGGGTATTGTGGTTTTCTTTATAGTTTACATATTTGTTTATTGTTTTGTTTTGTTTTTGTTTCTAGTGCTGATATTAGTTTTCTATACTTAGATTCTATCTTATCTATTGTTCTTATTGAGATGCCTGTTATTTTTGCTGTGTATAGCTTAGATTTCCTTTTTGAGTATCCAAGTATCCTATAGTATATGTATGTTGCTATTGCTACTTTTACTCTTAATGTTCTAGCTTTTAGTATAGGATTTGTATTAATTATTGAGAATATACTCCTTAGATTTTTACTAGACTCTAGGGCTTTAAGTGCTTTTTTATTAGATATACTTTCTATACTCGCCTTATAGTTATTTGTTATTAATCTACTAGTGGCTACTATATAGTCTTCTCTCTTCACTAACCTCCTAGCCTTCCTCTTGGCTTCTTTCTGCTTGAAGGATACATGAGAGTATTCTAGTATAGATTGAAGAACTGAGCCACATGTAGTACATACAACAATACCTAATACTTCATCCCACACAATACTAGTTGATCCACAGTATTTGCAAATCAATCCTAGCACCAGCCATATAGAGGATAGAGGATCCTATAAAGCAATAACTTCAAATTACTAGTAGAGAGTCACACCCTTAAATGTAAATTATTATGAAGAACTATCTCTTTTATACATCTCTAAGAAGTATATGTTAGCGTGTTGAGATAATTAAAGACACTCTTCTACTAGATTATATTAATTGATAGCATCTTCTCTTAGTGTTATACTATTTCTATTTACGATTTATCTTTAATCGTAGGGATGCTCTAATTAGCGCTATCTCTAAGTCTTTAGTAGTTACTTCTTGTAATAGTCTTGCTATGGCTATATTTGAGTGCCCCCCCTTATCTTCTACTATTCCTTGTTCTAAGAGTGAGTCTATGAGGAGGCTTGCTTCTCCTTTTGATGATCTTGCTATTACTAGTGTTGTCCCATCATCTTTATTAACTAGTAATATTACTGGTTCTCCTAGAGTCTTATGTATTGCTGATGCTAGTGCTGATGCCCCTCTCCCGCTCCATTTACCTCTAGCATCTACTAGTCTCACGTAGCCTACTCTCTTAGCTGACATTGCTAGGTTTAAAGCTATTTCTCTTAACTCCTCATCCGCTTCTCTTGATGTCTTTAGACTCTCATTTATAATCTCTGGTATATCTCTTCCAAGTGCTAGTTCTAGCTCATCGAATGGTATAGGGTTAGCGAGCCATCTAACATACTTACCCCATATCTCTAAGTTTTTTGTTATATTTAGATGTTTTGATATTGCTAGTGCTAGCTTAATAACACCCTCACTATAGTGGTAAGTATTTCTAGATCCTCCCTCAATATACTCTACAGCTTCTATGAACTGTTTAAGTCTAGGTGTTAGTTTTACTCCAAGTTTTTCTAGGAAGTTTTTAACTATAGTAGATGTTGATGATGAACCTATAACTACTATAGCTTTATATGTATTCTCAATTATATCCCTACTCTTAATAGTGCTATCATGGTGGTCGAAGTAGTATAAGTTAAACTTACACCCACGCTCAACCATACTTCTAAGTCCTAGATCTACATCTACAGTGAATGGTATATCAACTATAGTGACGCAGTCCCAGCACTTACCATAAACCTTTTCTCTAAACCCTCTAGGCCCTGAGGGTATAAGGTCTACATTAATCTTTGATCTTAAAGGAAATAATCCTAACCTCTCCTGAGCATATACTAGCTGAGCTGCTGCGACAGTTCCATCAGCATCCCAGTCGGCTATTATAGCAACACTCAACCTAGTACACCTAATGTTAGAGAAGCTTACTAACCCTCACTCTACTATAGACTTCAAACCTTAAAAAAGACATTAATTGTTAAGGGTTCTAATGAAACTTAAAGATTTGAGTATACATTATAATATGTAAATAGAGAATTTTATGTTAATAGAACTTAGATAATCTTGGGCTGTAGTAGTGCTCAGAGGGCTCCTAGTCTTCATAGCTATGCTCAGCGTCCACCACAATCTTCATCGCTACTTTATACTAACTATATTCCATTTAGCTATTCTAGTCTCAAGCTTTAAATAGCTTATATTACTATGTTTTCTCTCCAGAAATACTCTGTAGCTTCTTTCTCATCTCTCCACCCATACTCTCCTATAAGTGGTACAAAGACTACTTCTAGGTCTCTCTTAATCTCTATTTCACTACTACTCTTTTTATAGACAACCGTTAAGACCTGGAATGGTAGGGGGCCTACTGGTATTACTATCTTACCTCCTGGTTTAAGTTGTTCTATTAGAGGTTTAGGTATTTTAGGTGCTGCTGCTGTAACTATTATTCTATCATATGGGGCTTGAGGCTCATAGCCTAGAGAGCCGTCTCCAACTATAACTGTTATCATATCAGCATAGCCTAGCATCTCTAACCTCCTCCTAGCACTCTCAGCTATCTCAGCTATTCTCTCAATAGTCCATACATGGCCTCTAGGGCATACTATTTCAGCTAGGATAGCTGCTTGATAACCAGAGCCTGTACCAACTTCTAAGACTTTATCGCCAGGTTGGGGGTCTAAGAGCTCAGTCATATAGGCTACAATACTAGGGGCACTAATAGTCTGGTTAAATCCTATAGGTAAAGGTCTATCATCATAAGCATACTCTCTCAACTCTTCAGGTACAAATAGCTCCCTAGGAACTCTGAGCATTGCTTCTTCAACTTTACGACTACGTATATATCCTAGCTCTTTGAGTATTGATACGAGATTCCTCCTTTGCTCAAAGTAGCTCACTAGCTTTAAACCCTACTCTTAAGATGTCAGAGAAAGCTAAATAAGTTGACTTTACTAGGAGAGTATGTGATGATTAGAGGATAACTACTAATTACAACCTGAAAGCTTCACCCTCTAGGACGGGAAGGAGATCAGATATTTAAGGCTATACCTAGCATCTTATATTATGGTGCTAGTAGGATTTGACGTTTTCTATTGTTGCTGTTGATGTCAAGAAAGGGGATATTGGTGTTGGTGTTGCTTCTAGGTTTATAGCATCTGGTAGTATAGTGCCTTGGGTTAAGGTTAATGTTGGTGGTGTTGCTACACAATCTTGGGCTAACGTTAGGTTTGGTCCTATAATACTTAGTCTCCTAGAGCTTGGCTTTAGTCCTAAGAGAGCTGTTGAAGCTGTTCTAAGTGTTGATCCTAGGAGGGAGTTAAGGCAGGTTGGTGTTGTTAATGTTAAGGGTGAGGTCTACGCTTTTACTGGTAGAGAGTGCTTAGAGTATGCTGGTCACATCATAGGTGAGAATTATGTAGTCCTAGGTAATATTCTTGCAGGCCCTCAAGTCTTAGAGGCGATGTCTAAAGCTTTTGAGAATACTAGTGGAGAACTTGTTGATAAAATACTCTCAGCTCTAAAAGCTGGTGATGCTGCCGGGGGAGATAAGAGGGGGAAGCAGAGTGCGGCAATAATAGTTGTAAGACCTTGCGGAGGCTATGGAGGATGTGAGGAGGGAGCTGATAAATACGTAGATTTAAGAGTAGACGATCACTCAGATCCAGTAAGAGAGCTAGAGAGACTATTTAAAATATGGGAGATAACAATACTAACTAGAGAAGATCCAAGTGACGTAGTAGACTTAACTGAAGTAGCAGAGAAAATACAGAGAGCACTAGCAAAACTAGGATACTATAAAGACCAAATAACTGGAAAACTAAATATGGAGACAATAGAAGCATTAGAGAAGTGGATGGCTATAAACAACTTTGAAAATAAAATGAGGAAAGACGGTAAAATATGGGGAACAGTCTATAGATTCCTTCTAGAACAAGCTAGTATAAAAGAGTAAATAAGGATAAACACAAACATTAGAGGGTTGAGGCATAACACGCCTTAGAGAAGCCTAGGCGTGAAACGGCTTAACCTCCATTTAAATATCTTTAACAGTGTTAAAGATATTTAAGTTTCAAACTATATATTTTTAAGTAGTAGTTGGTGGTAGATATTGAGTATTAGTATAGTTAAGAGAAGAGTTCAGAAGCTTGGAGGATCTAGTTTAATAGTAACACTACCTAAGTCTTGGGCTAGGAGATATGGGTTAGATGTTGGCGACACTGTTATTATAGTAGATGAGGGTGATCACATTAAGATATTCCCTCCAGATTCTAGGATGATTCAGATAGCTGAGTCTATTAGATTTAAGCTACCCCAGTATATGCTAGAATTTAATCTAGCTTCACTAATAGACTGTCTATATATTAAGGGCTATAAGAGGTTTATGGTTCAACTTCCAAATATAGATCCAAGTGAGGTTTTAAAGTTAGTAGATGAGGCTAAGAAGCATCCTAGAGTTAGAACTGTTAATATAGGGTTTAACGAGTTAAATGTTTCTTTTGACGGCTCTGAGCCTGAGAACCCAGTTAGGTTCCTTAAGTATTATAGTACTAAGATACAGGAGCTAATGGATATTATAGATCAAGTTAAGACTAGACCTGCGGACATTAACGTATTTGATAAGATAGTGGCTGAGACTGTAGACATAGCTAAGACTATTAGTAGAACTTTGAGGAAGCATGGTATAACGCTTTGTGAAGCTGAATCTGTAGATCCAACAGTTACGAGTCCCCTACTACTAATTCCACAGATATTAAGAGAGGTCTATGTTGAGCTCCAGAAGATTAATGATGATCCACCAGAGGTAATAAGAAAAGTGAAGGCACTCCTACTAGAGGTATTTGGCGGTCTAGCAGGGAGGAGTAGTAAGAGGATAGCATTATCTTTAAAGATGGCTGATGATATTAAGCAAGAAGTTGAAGGAATAGCCTTATATGATGTAAGGTATGCTAAACTATCCGGCATCATTGTAGGGCTAATTTTAACACTTAAGAATATTGGAGAGTCTACTATATGTGAGAATATATCTAGAGAGCAAACTTAAACATAGAAATAAAGGAGACATTTATGTAGAGTTAGCTTTAAGTATCCTCAATACTCTAAAATAGTAACGGTATGAGAGTTTGCCGGCAAACCTACCAGCTGAAGCTAAGGCTAAATTAGCAAAGTATAGTGAAGCTAAGACTATAGAAGATAAGATAAAAGCATTAGAAGAGTTTATTAGTAGTGTCCCCAAACATAAAGGCACAGAGAATCTAATGCTATGGGCTAGGAGGAGACTAGCAGAGCTTAGAGAAGAACTCGAGCTCAGAAAGAGAAAGAAGGTAGGAGGAGGTATACAGTTCTTCATAGAGAAGAGTGGAGCAGCCCAAATACTACTAGTAGGCCCACCAAATACTGGGAAGAGTAGTATTTTAGCTAAACTTACAAAAGCTAAACCTGAAATAGCACCATACCCCTACACGACTAAAACCCCACTACCCGGCATGATGATATGTGAGGATATACAATTCCAGCTAGTAGATACACCACCTCTAAATATAGAAGAACCTGAAAGTGTGATAAATAATAGAGTAGCTGGTTTAGCTAGAAATGCTGATGCCTTAATACTAGTATTTAGTGTAGATTACCCTAATATATATGATACTATAAGGAGAGCTCTTGAAATACTGAATGAGAGAGGAATAATGGTGTCTAGAGCTAGAGGAATAGTTAGAATTAAGAAGAGCAGAGATATCAGTGGAGTAAAAGTTGAGGGTCAAGGGAGGCTTATCGGCTTCACCGAAGAAGATCTAAGAAGATTACTAGCTGAGTATAGAATATTTAATGCTATCGTAGAAATTGAGGGCGACATAACACTAGATGATGTAGAGTCCGCATTAATAACAAATATGGTATATAAGCCAACTATAGTCTTAGTGAATAAGATAGATATACTGGAAGATTACACTACACTTATAAGTAATATTAGAGAGACTATACCTAAAGACATATCAGTTATACCAGTATCAGTAGAAGGGGGATATAACATAGATATACTTTGTAACATATTATTCAAGACTCTAAACATAGTTAGAGTATATACAAAAAGTCCTAACAAAGAACCAGACCCTAACCCTCTGGTTGTTAGAAGAGGAGCTACAGTCCTAGACGTAGCTAGGTTAATACATAAGAGGCTAGCAGAGAATTTTAGGTACGCTAGAGTATGGGGTAGAAACGTTAAATACCCTGGGCAAAGAGTAGGAGGAGACCATGTGCTTGAGGATAGAGATATTGTAGAGATACACGCCTATTAAAAAGTAAGGGTTCGGCCAAATAATTAAAGAGAGCACAAACTACCCACCTATATAGTACACTAGAATAATTATAATTAGAGGTATTTAAGCCTTAAATATGATCAACATAGATGGGCGATGATTAAACTCAGCATACCTGATAATAATGAAGAAGAATCCGGGATATGAGCTCATACCCAGCCTTATTTAAACTATTTCTTGGCTATATTCTTATTTTCTTCTATAATTTTACATGATAATTTTGAAGTTATTATGTCTAGTGGTGAGATCTCTCTCGGTTTACTAGCTTTAACATTTAATTCTATTACTAGGTGTGAGCTTTCATTATTTAATCCTAGGATTTTACTTTTTATAACTCCAATATCTGGTTCTACTGGTATTGTTGGTATTGCCATGGTCACGTTTTCTTCTATATTAACTGCTCCTCCAACTAGTATTATTGGGAGTCCTGTCTCTCTACTCCTCGTTAATAAGAAGCTTGTTATTATATCCATGTTCATAGTTATAATGTTTGTATTTAATTTATTTAACGCTCCTAAATACTGCGACTCGAATGGCATTAGAAAGCCTATGGCTATATTCACACCATTAATTACCATAGTCTTAAATATTTCAGGGTATGCTAGGTCATCGTCAGCAAATAATCCTAATTTTAAGTTTAACTCATCTATCCTTAGTATTCCAGGTTCTCTACCACAATTTACTCCAAGCTTTTCCTCAATTCTACTAAGCCCTATCTTCCTATACTTACCTATAACGTAGCCTTTAGGAGAGACTACTACAACTGTAAGGTAGATTTTAGGTCCTGCTCTCTCAGCTATAGGTCCACTTATTATGTAAGAGTCTGTTTCTATACTCCATTTAATTAGTGTTGAGATTATACTACCTTGTTTAAGCCTACTCTGCCCTATAGGTATTCTCTCAGCATTATTCCATATAAATTTTGTGGCTTTAGACTCGTTATAAGCTGATAGGGGGCCTGTGAAGGGGTATGCTGGGAGTACTATTATCTTAACCTTCTCATGTTGTTCTTTAAGCTTCCTTATAGCATCGCTTAACCTCCTAGTATTAGTTCTCTTTGCATCTAATTTAACCCTCTCATGTATAATTCCTATCTTTAGAGACATATAATCTCCCTCAACTATATGGTACCGAATATGCTTTTAGCCATCTCAAGACACTCTCTAAACCTCTTAGCTACACTAGGTACTACCCCAAACTCTTCTAATGAAATTAGCCTTATAGGGAGTGAAAGTTCTCTGGTTTCACTATATATACTATCTAGTACCTCAGACCACTCTTTCTCACCTCTCTCAATTTCATCCATTAGCCTCTCTAAATCCCTAGTCCTATCCTCTGAGACTAGTCTAGGCACTCTCTCTAAGTAAACTTTTAGATCCCCATAGTCTACTTTAAGTGACGATTCTGGATCTTTAAGATCCATAGTTAGATACTTATATACTCTTCTACCTCTTACTGTCGAAACAATGTATCCCTTAGTCTTCTTAAGTAAAGCTATATACTTCCTCTTAAGTAGGGTCTCAACTATTTTAGCGTAGGTACTAGGCCTCCCTATACCTCTATTCTTCATCTCCTCTACCAGGCTACCTTGAGTATATGGGTATACCCTCATAGCCTTCCTACTATTAACTCTGACGTTAATCGGGCCTTGTGCGAGTTGCTTTTGAACTTGAATTCCCCGACTCCAGACAAGAGTGAAGCCTTTAGATACTATATCATTATCTACTCCAATCTTAACCATCCTCTTTTCACTTACTCTAACTCCTACAATGTATATATTATAGTTATCATAGTGTACTATTGCTTCTCTCATCTGGCTAGCTATGAATCTCTCAAATATTAAGCTATACAGCATTATATGCTTCCGTGTAATCCTCCCTGGAAGCTCTATTATACCCTCCTCTAGGAGAGATTGTAGGGTATCTGCATCTATAGGCTTAACAGGTCTTATAGCCTCATGAGCTCCCCCCTCACCCCACTTCCTAGGCTTATATAGTTTCTCTGCATTATCTCTAAACCTTTCCTGGAGCCACTCAAATGCAATCTGCATACCTCTCTCACTCACTCTAGTAGAATCTGTTCTATGATACGTTATTAGACCCCACTCGAAGAGGTCTTGTGCTAGCCTCATAGTCTCTGGAGCTCCTAGATTAAGGTATCTACTAGCATCAGCTATCATAGTATCAGTTGTATATGGTGGGGGTGGGTTTATAGTATCTTCTCTCCTAGACTCTAAGTCTACTATAATCTCTAATTCTACAGGCTCTCTCTTCTTAGTTTTCTTAGCATAACCTTTAAGTATTGATGCTAGCTCACTACTAATATCACTTTCTTTTAAGCTTAATATTATCTCGCCATTTAAGGTTAAGTCGTAGACTCTAATAGTCTTAGGCTTCTCACTATCTCTTTTAACAACCCATCCTAGGATAGGAGTCTGTACTCTACCTGCACTTAGATTAAAGTTATACTTATCTCTATAACATCTCTCAAGATCCCTAACTGGAACCCTATAGCCAGCTTTTTCCATTCCTTGTAGTTCATCACAGTATCTAAACCAGAAGTCACACCATAGTAGAGGTGATAGAGTGAATCCAATCCACCTATCCTCAACTCTCCTAACAATTTGAGCTTCTACTAGTTTCTCGTTTAGTGTCCTTGGGCTACTTATAGCCTTTAGGATTTCATCCTTAGTTACTTCATGGAACTCTACTCTATAGATATTACTATTATATGGTTTAATTTGTAGTGCTAAATCCCAACCTATCTTCTCGCCTTCAGTATCTGGGTCTGTACCTATAAATACTTCATCTACTTCCCATGCTATCCTCCTAATATCTTCTATAATATCTCTTGAATCTCTAATACTCTTACTCCCACATCGTGGGCATTGCTCTGATTCATCAGTGTACTGGTAGCCGCATGATAGGCATCTCTTTATACTAGATAATACTGGGATATAGTGTTTCTTACCATTATAAGTTACTACTATTACTCCAAATACGTCTTCTCTCTTATACTCTGAGAGTTCTCCTTGAATATCATCATCTCTAGTTCTTGAAACTAGCTCGAATACGTGTCCTCCACTAGCTGCTATTGTCAATATATAGTTTTGTAGAGCTACCTCATAGGCTCTAAGTCCTCCTGGGAATACTCTTATTGTAGGCTGTCCAAAGAATGATGCTATAGTTCTAGCCTTATTAGGCGACTCAACAAGTAGTAATGCTGATTTTACGAGCTCAATGTGCTTAACTACCCCTCTTAGTATACTTGATACTCTTTCTCTATCTCTCCTAATTTCATCTAGTAGAGAGTCTAGATCTATATCTCTACAAGTGTACTTACCATTTTCTCTCTTTAACTCTACCCACTTTATATCAGCTATATACTTTGCTTTAGTTTTTAAGCCATTGAAAACTTTCTCATTATCCACGATTACTATACTTAACCCCTTAGTTATCCCTCCAGCATATAATCTACTAGTCCTACCACTCGCTTGTATATATGTGCTTATATCAGGTAAGAGTATATACTTTAATCCATTATATTCTATGGTTGCTATATCACTTCTATCTCTTAACCTATCCCATACATCTTTATCTGATAAAGCATTTAATAGAAACTTATATGCTTCAATAAGCACTCTTAAGGTCCTATTCTCACCTTCAATTTCACCTTCAAGAATTTTCTCTGTTAAATACTGTAGGTACGCTGGGCTATACCTCTTCACTATCCTCCTAACCTCAGCCAGGTATCCTCTAGCTTGTCTAGCTACATCTTCAATATCGATATCTACTAGTAGAGATAGTAGCCTCATAAGATTAGCTGGGTGAGGCTCGCCTACAGTTACAGGGAACTTAAATCTAGGTACCCCAATGAATACTGCGTGCTTTACTCTCTCAGGTAAATCTATTCCTCTAACTAGTGCTCCATAGTAGTTTGCAACTCCAACTAGAACATCTAACTCTCCATTTATAAAAGCCTCAAATACACTAAATGGTGTTTTTGCGTGGTATGCTTTAGCTTTTATCCCTCTCTCCTCTAGTATCTTAGCTATTTTCTCGGCTACATCAACTCCCATATCCATAGGCACGTATACTAGAGTTCCTGATCCAAGCTTCTTTATAAGATCTACGATCTCCCCGGTAAACCCGTCTATATCATTAATATCTCCTATAGTGGGTTTATAGTAGGTATCAACTATATTCCTTAAACCTATATCACCTCTACCTCCAACCTCAAAGCCTAGAAGTGCTCTAAATAATCTAACCCTAGATCCTCTAGGTCTCCCAGTAGCACTACTAAAAATTACCTGAGCCACTTTACCTCTCATTTCTAGGAGCTCTCTCTTATAAGCTTCTATATCATTCTGAATATTAGCCAATTTACTCTTAATACTACTCTTCTCTCTAAACTCTTCCTCACTAGCTGATTCAAGTATCCTAGCTATCTCCCTCTGTAAACTTAATAGTTTTGTAGCCTTCTCTAAATGATCTCTACTAAATCCTACTATTTTTAAGACAGCATCTATGCTACGTCCACTTTTTAAGACAGCATCTACATCATCTACTAATACAAACTTAAACTTATAGTTAGATAATATGTCAGCATATCTCCTTGCAAAAGCTATAGTTGATACTAGTATGTCAAAGCCACCACTCATTATCATATTAAGGGCGTTCTCTCTCTCAGATCTCTTCATTTTACTATGAAAGCCTACTACTATGGGAGTACAACCTATGTTTTTAGCTAGTGTATTAGCCTTCTCTACTATCTGAGCTACTAGGGTCGTAGTAGGGACTAGTATATATGACTTAGCTTTCTTAACACATGCCAAGTAGAGAGCAGCTACTATACCAAATGTAGTCTTCCCAGTACCAGTAGGAGCTACAATACTAAAACTATCTCCTCTAACAAGCCTCTTAATCCACGTCCTCTGAGCACCCCAAGGAGGCGATCCTAACGTTTTCTCAAAAAACTTAATAAATTCCCTAGCCTCTGACTCAAGCTCATACACATACCTATAATTTTTAAGACTACCACTCTTCTCAAGAATATGAAATATGTCCTCCTTTAAAATACTACCATCAGGTAATCTAGGTAAACACTTATCGCAAGGAAGCCCCATCTCAAGTCTATCACTACTAATAGAACCTCCACAGTTTGGGCAAGACCCCCTATAGATACCTCTAATTCTCTGAATCCTCATTAACACATATCACCAGCTAACTCCCATCCATTTATTTAAAAATCTGACATGACCACAGCTTATATATTACTTTCCTCTAAATGCTAAACTTGAATAATCCGTCACTTCAGCTTAGGTTCTAGAACAAAATTCGCCGAACAACCATAACTAAATCTTAAAATTTTATTTTGATGAGTAGATCCTACTAGAGTTTAAGAAATTATCCGAGTATTAGTATAGTGGGTTCTTTCCGATATTCATTCAGGTTGTTTATATGTTCTGTAATAGTATAGTATTTTAAGAATAGTAATCTTGAGTTAGAGAGTATTTTCATTAGCTATACTAAGTAATGTTTAATAGCTTATATAGGGATTCTCTATGAAGCTTTTAAGCTCTAGAAACTTATATGGTCGTTGATGCCCTCAGGGTTTTAAGACCTGTAGGGATAAAGGCGGCTACATGGGAGCCTCTATAGTGAGGAGATCTAGAGAAACTATTGAGAGGTAGATGGCTGAGAGACTAGGTATAAAAGCCTATGAATAACCATCTACTAAGAAATGGTAGAGTTGAGGGTTTGAGATGTGGTTAGAAGGATTTATATTATTTATCATGAGGATTTTAGGCTTCATAGTATTGAGTTGGCTCATCCTGAGAATCCTGTTAGGTTTGATTTGGGTTTAGAGGGGATTAGGGGTTTAGCTGGTATTGTTTCTGGTAGGCGGGTTAGGCTTATTGAGCCTCCTACTGGTTCTTTAGGTATCTTTAAGCGTGTCCATAGCTCTAGTTATGTGGATTGGATTTCTAGTATTCTTAGATCTAGGAAGACTTTATGGTTAGACTCTGATACTTATGTTTCTAGTGGTTCTATAGATGCATTATCTAGGCTTGCTGGAGCTGTCCAGAGGGCTATAGTATTGGCGTTGAGAGGAGAGAGTAGCTTAATACTTGGTAGGCCTCCAAGTCACCATGCTGGTTTTAATGGTAGAGCTATGGGAGCTCCTAGTCAAGGATTCTGTATATTTAATGCTACTGCATTAATAGGATCCATATTGTCTAAGCATGGTAAAACGGTAATAGTAGATTTCGATGTCCACCACGGTAATGGAACACAGGAGATACTCTACAATAGAGGCGATATTACCCATATAGATATACATCAAGACCCATCAACAACATTTCCCTACACGGGTTACCCCGACCAGATTGGTGATGGTGAGGGGCGGGGCACTAAAATTAATATAGTCGTACCACCAATATCTGGCGATGATATATACCTAGATGCTCTAAGACTAGTAGAGATTATACTAGACTATATTAAGCCAGATTTCATAGTAGCCTCAGCAGGGTTCGATGCTTTTAGGGGAGACACTGATGCAGTATTATCTAATGTAGGATCAAAGTTCTACTATATGATAGGTCGCTTGTTAAGTGCTAAGAATAAGATAGCTGTAGTTACAGTCCTTGAAGGCGGGTATGGTGATGGCCTTAGGAGAGGTCTTCCAGCATATATTGCCGGCTTACTAGGAGTCAGGAAATACCCGCTAGACCCTATGAGTTATAGTAGTAGGGGGGCTTGGAAGCTATACTGGGAGTATAAGAGACACTTAATTAACAACATAATAGAAAATAGTAAGATAATGCTACCAGAAGAGTATGTGAGAGAGTATCAGTATAATAAATGGAGGACTATTAAGTCTAATATTAGAAGAAAACATAGGAGGACGCGTAAGAGACGCTAGCCATATAGCGGGCTCCTAGAGCGTAGTGCTCGTAACCGTAATCTTCTTAATTAGCATATGGGGTAGTATTATTGGCGCTCTTACCTCCCACCATTTTATCTGCCACCTTTCCCTCGATAAATCCTCTATGCTAGATAGCATCTCAGGTAGGGATCCTGCTAGTCTAGCCCTCCTAGAGCAGGCTATAGGCTTACCTCTCTTCACTATTAGTAGAGCATCTCTAGTTACAGTTGAGAATGTGCCTTCTAGGAAGTTCTGGAATCTAGTATACCAGTTATTTGTAGCGTATAAGCCGTCTCCTAGAGCTTCAAGTAGCTCACTCTCTCTTATATCTCCTGGTTCTACTTCTAGGTTAAATATACGTGGTAGTATCCATCCAGCATTTCCTGTAGTCTTCTCGTTCATTAGCTTAGCTGTCTTGCTATTATGTAGGAATCCTTTGAAAACTCCTCTCTCTATTATTGGTTTATCCATTGTTGCTACTCCTTCATCATCAAATCCTCTATAGTTTGGTAATCTATTATTCCTAGGAACCTCTCTTAATGTTAACTTCTCACTTGCAATTATATCTCCAGCCTTCTTTCCTTGGAGGAAGCTAAAGCCTAGTATTACTGATCCTGCTGTTGAGAATCGTGCTACACTCTCTAATAGGTTACCAGAAACCATAGGAGATAATAGTACCCTATAGTATCCAGTCTCGATATTCTCTTTGGGTAAACTACTACATAGTTCAGCTAAGCTTGAAGCTTTATCCAGAGCTCCTCTAGCTAAGCTCTCATCATAGAATGTTGATACCCAGGCCCACTGACCACTATCATCTCCCCTAAATACTCTAAAGTATCCATTGAACTCTGTTATTTCAAAACCAGAGTCTAACCCGTTACTCCCAATATAGTGACTTCTACTATAGCTTATCTCAATCATGCCAGCAACATTACCATAACTCTTAACATCAATGCTTCCTAGTAGGCCTGATATATCGCCTGATAGGCTAGAATCTTTTAATCTACTATCAATAATTGATAGTGGTGAGCCTGTAGGCTCAGGTAATGGTGTATATAGTGGTGATGCTGTAAGCTTCTCTATAAGAGATGGTAGTTTAGACAATACTTCTATAGGATCATGAGTTGTATATGTTGAAGTATTTATCTTACTATTCTTTGATACATAAACATCTAATATATAATCTTTCCAAGACTGGGTAACTGTAACCTCTCCATCAGCATATTTAACCATTACTGATGATACAATATTGGCATTAACTACATACTCATCAACTAGGTTAGATAACTTTCTAGAAGCAGTCTCAGCTAAAACCTGTGGGTCAATCACAGCCTCACACCTCTAAGCCTAATATGTGGTCCCCCCATCCATACAGGCATAGGTTGGGAGGGCTCTCCTTTACCACAAGTTCCGGCAGAGAATTCTAGATCTCTACCTATAGCATCTATATTTGAGAAGAATTCTTTAGTTGTAATCTCTAATACTACATCTCTAACAGGGTCACCTAGCCTCCCATCCTTTATGATATATGCCTCTAATCCTACATACCTAGCATTCCATCTATAATCATCTATATTCCACTCCATATACTTCCTAATATAAACACCTTCTCTCACATCTTCAATGAGCTCCTCAAATGTATAATCTCCCGGAGCCATATAGGTATTAGCCATTCTAACTATAGGCTCACTCCTATAATCTGTAGCTCTAGCTGATGCATTACTCTCAACATTAAATACAGCTGCTGTCTCCCTATTATGTAGGAGCTCTTCAAGTCTACCCTTATTTATTAAAAATCTCCTCCTAGCAGGTACACCCTCATCATCGTAGAGGTAGAAGCCGTAGCTTCCAGGTATTGTGGGGTCATCTATTACTGTAACTAGCTCACTCCCAAATTGAGGCTCTCTATATTCTCTCCTATAGCTTAATCCTGCTTGAGCAGCCTCTCTACCTAGTACTCTATCAGCTTCACTAGGGTGGCCTACAGATTCATGCATAGCTAACCCGACAATCTCAGGACCTAGAACTACATCCATTCTACCTCTTGGGGGGCTCTGTGCTTTAACTAGGCTAGTGTATAGGCTATTTAAATCATCATTAATTTCTTCTTCAAGCTTAACTTTATCTACAACCTCGAATCCGCCAGATGCTGCTAACATATTCCACCTATTAGCTCTCCTCTCTCCACTCGACGCTGATATATTATAGAATAGTGAGACTCTAGGCACTCTACTCTCAATAACAGCTCCATCACTCGTGACTAGCATTTTATACTCTATATTCTCATTATATGATAGAGTATAACTTGATATACGCATGGGGTCTCTCTTAAAATCAATACTCTTAAGTTTCTCTACTAAACTATTAATCTTATCCTCAACAGGCATATCTACTAATAGTTTACGCTCTAAAACACTATACTTAGCATAGCCTAAGCTAGCAGCCCCCATCACAACCTTATTCTTAACCATAAATGATGACGACCTAGCTGAAGCTATAGCTCTAGATAAAGCATCTCTCAAACCTTCACTTGTTAAATCTGAAGTAGAAGAGAATCCAAGACCACCACTATAAACTACCCTAATAGCCACACCAGAGACTAGAGGCTGATAGGCTCCAAAGAGAACACCATTAAGAAAGAATAAGCTTAAACCATCAACTCTATGATATCTAACCTCAGCATACTCAGCTCCAGAACGTATAGCTTCCTCAACTATCCTCTCAAGCTTAATAAAATCAACCAACCCTACCGCCTCTGACATCAATAAAATACTAGGATCTTAAAAAACTTAAATATTACCATATAAACTCTATAAGCCTCCCATAAGATAATATATAGTAGGATGACCTAACGACGGTCGGCAGAGCTGTCAGAGGCTATGAAGACCGTTCACCTATGGGACCTTCTAAGTCTATTCTTCCTCTAAACGTTCACTATATTTAATATATATGTAAATTAGACAATAGACTAATAAATCTTAGGGCATCTCCTTATTAAGGTTAGACTATAAACTATTATTATGGGTGGTAAGTATGTTTAGTTTACCTACAGTATCAGTTAAGAGACAGTACCCTAAGAAGAGGTTAGAGTTTATAGTTACAGATGAGGATATAAGAAACTTAGAGTATTATATAGCACTAGTTGTAGGTTTAGGATCTTAACTTTTCAATTACTATTCCTAAGCTTAGAACAATTCCCGATACTAGTAGTATAATAATAGATATAGGTATACCCTTCACTGTTAAGAGAAAGACTGTGACAGGTCTCTCATATACTACTATTAAGCCTAGTACTAGGAGGAAGCCTGAGATTATTGATAGTATAGTGCTCCATGCTGGGGCCTTAATATTAAGCCAGCATGCTAAGGTGGCTGGAGCTAGAGGTAATAGCATTACTGTTGTTAAGACAGCTAAATCAACAATATAACCTATCCTCATATAGGCTACTAATGCTGAGATTATAGTGAATAATGAGATACTAATATACCCTAGAATCAATCTATACCTAGGTTTTAGTATATAGCCTAAGTCTCTAGAGGAGACACTAGCAAGACTCAATATTATACTATCAGCTGTAGTTACTGCTGCAGCTATTATAGATGTGAATATGAGAGATGATAGTATTGGGTTTGCTATTGATAATATAACTGGAGTTACTAGATCCCTACTCTTAGGGTCAATCCATGGTATTACATGTGATTCTGCTAGGGCTCTAGCAAGTAATCCTATAGTAACAGCTATCATAGTGTATAAGAATCCAAATAATGCAAAACCTCTAATCATATTAGCTAGGCTCCCCTTATCTCTAGGCATATATATTCTCTGAACTACTTGAGGATGTATCATAGCGAAGAGTATCCATGGAATAGTATATGCTAAGAATACATGTATACTCCAGAATGAGCTTAATCCAAGTATACCCTTCTCTGATAGTATAGAAGTTACTCCAGTAAACCCTATAGTATTATGTGTTAATAGTATAATCCATGCAATATATAGTATTCCACATATCAACATAATTAATCCTTGAAGAGCATCTGTTAAAGCTACACTCCAAATACCAGCTATTAAACTCCATACAATTACTAGAAGCGCCCCAAGTAATACACCAATACTATACGATAAGCTACTACCACCTACTAGTCCCGAGAATATTTCACCTATACCCTTCATTTGAAGAGCAGTATATGGTATTAGAGATATAAGGTATACTAGGGCTACTACTACCCCTATAAGCTTAGAGTTATAGTGATCTGAGAGCATCTCAGCAGGGCTAACCCAGCCCCTAGATCTAGCTCTCTCCCAAACTCTAGGAGCGAAGATTGTGAGAATAAGTAGTGTAGCTATTAGATATGCTAACTCGAAACCTAAAGCTCCGGATCCTGTAGCATAAGCTAATCCAACAAGACCAACCATCATGAAAGCACTATATGTTGTTGATGCATATGTTAGAGCTGCTATTATACCGCTTAACCTATAGCTCGCTACATAAAAATCTACTTCTCCAGGTCTAAGAAACTTCCTACTATAAACTGCTACAACCATACCTACTAGGATATAGCCTAGTAGAAAAGCTAGACCTAATACTAGTCTCTCAACCATCTACTAGTCTCCCTCCACGTTATAATAATCATTATAAGTGCTGCTATAGTCCAGAAACTATAGATGAGCCACCCTCTATGATCTGAGAGTAGAGTGTAGGGGACAATGTAGATTGAGATAAATATTATTAATCCTATTACAGCGTGTACTATATTCACTCTAGACACCGATATAAGGAACGATTGTTCAAAATTTAAAAGTTTATTAGAAGTTTAAGATACATATTAAGATTAACTATGATGTTACTATTTAAGTTTAACTGAATATAGCTAACTATGGGTTAAAGTTGGCTATTGATGAGAGAGACATAGAGATTCTAGATTACCTAGAGCTAGAGGGGCCAGTAACACTATCTACTCTAGCATACAAACTTGGTAAAGCAAAGAGTTTTATGTGGAGGCGTATAGATAAACTTAGGAGTTTAGGACTTATAAATGTTAAGAAGGTTGGCGGCGTATCTATAATCTATAGAGTTTACGATAAGCCAGCGCCTGGAGTCATTAAGATTGGCTTATTGAGGGCTAGTGAGTACCCATATATCCTAGAGTTTGCTAGAATGCTAAAGGATATGTTTTCGAGTATTAAAATCATAGTTTATGATGAAGCATTTAGATTAGGCTTAGACTTAGCTAGTAATAAGGTACAGTTGGGTATGGCTCCAGTATCTACACTAATACTAGCTCATAGAATTAGCTCTGGTAGAGTCCACATAGTGGGTGGGGGTAGTGGTGGTGGAGCCTATATATTAGAGTCTAAGGGGGGAGGTTTGGGGCATGCTACTACTATGGCCTCAACTATGGAGCTATGTGCTGAGATGCATAAGCTAGAGCCTCCTAGAGTATATAAGAGTAGTGGTATAGATATCCTAGAGTCTACTCTAAGAGGAGAAACCCGGTACGGGGTAGTCTGGGAGCCTTACGCGGCAATAGCTAAAACTAAGGGGTTAAAAGCTGATCCTTGCAATACCCCAATATGCTGTGTTCTAGGAGCTAATAAGAGTATAGAGGCTAGTTTTAGGCATATATCTAGGCTATTATCTAAGGCTATATCTGAAAGTAAAGCTAAAATAGATAATATTAATGCCTACGCTAATATCATTGGATTAGAGAAAGTGATTGTAGCTAAGACTATAGAATCATATACTTTCTACGAGGATATACCTAGAGATTTAATAGTAAATATTTGGGGCAGCATTAAGGCATCAATAGTCCCAGATATATCATTAAATCAAGTGTTTAGAGAAGACTAATAGCTTAATCCCACCTCCTAATTAACCCCCTCCCAGGCCACCAGTTATACTTACCCAGTATAGCCATTATTGCAGGGACTATTACCGGTCTCACAATGAAAGTATCTATTAGGATAGATAGAGCTATAGCGAATCCTACCTGCCTTAAAGTAGCTATCTGAGTAAGGAGTAGTGATGAGAAAGCGCCAGCTAAGATTAAGCCACATACAGTTATCACAACTCCAGTCTTCTCTACAGCTTCAATTATTGAATATTTATCATCTCTTGTCTTCTCATACTCTTCTCTAATCCTAGATGTTAGGAATATATCGTAATCCATTCCTAGAGTTATAATTAGTCCTAAGACGACTATTGGAGTTATCCAGTATATTGGTGATCTTATAAAAGAACCATAGATATCTCCTCCTATTATATTATAGAAGACTATTGTTGTTAGAGCTAGACTTGTAGTAGCACTAAATACTACTGTAACTAGTAGCCTTAACGGTACTAATAGTGATCCCATACCTATAATAAGGTATAATAATATTAATACTATAGCTAGAGGTAGAGTGTAAGTGAAGTAAGTGTCTAGTATGCTACTTACAGCATCTATTCTTAATGTTGGGAATCCTGTAAGGTATATTTCTGTACCTAATTCTCTAGCAGTATTCCTAATAGACTCTACTATATTGAAGACTCTATCATCTAGAGGATCTACTGGTAAACCTGAAGTTATTACTGTATACTCGCCTCTCTTCTCAATATTAATATCTTTTACTAGACCTTCTCCTCTAAGCCTCTCTACTAGGTAGTCTATGTTATAGTCTCTTGTTATAATGTATACTTTAGAGAATACTTCTACAGGGAAGTTAGTAAATAATACTCTACTAGCCTCTACATATCTCGAGTCCCCCGTCATACTTAGGTAAACATTCGCTGAGGGCTGTACACTTGTAAGGTAGAGTAATAAACCCAGGATTACAACTATAGTAGCTAGTGCAATGAGGCCCCTTATCTTTAAACTATGAGCTGCTATTGATTTAAGTATGATTGCTTGGCGTGCTACGGGGAGTCTAAGTGACTTATAAGGCCAGAATACTCTATTCTCACCTAGTATAAGTAAGAGTGCTGGTAGTAGTGTGTAGCTAGATAGGAATCCTGTAGCTGACGCTATTGTTAAGGCTAAACCAATACCTCTAAGAGACTCTAATGGTGTTAATACATAGGCTGAAAACCCTAGTACGATAGCTATTCCTCCTAGCATTAAAGCTCTCCCAGCCCTCCTCCAAGCCTGGTATACTGCATCATCCCAGCTATAGCCTTTAGATCTCTCTTCTACAACTCTAAATAAGTAGAATACAGAGTAATCTACAGTAATCCCGAAAATAACCGGTATCATTAGGGCTCTCGATAAATAGTAGACATCAATGTATAGTGAAGCTATACTTAGCAAACCTAAGCCTACAGCTAATGCCATACCAGTTGCTAACAGTATTACTAGAGGTGCTGCTAAGCTACCTATGAGGGCTATAAGTAGGATTATTACTAGTACAGCAGTAGTAACATCAATCCTCCTAATCTCTCTCACAGTCTTCTCACTTAGATCATAATAGAATGGTATAGTACCATAGTAGTAGGCTTCTCTAACATTACTCTTAAGCATATCATCTAGACTCTTAATTATTTGAGAAGCTAAGATGACATCTACACTTTCTCTAAGACTAACATATAGTATAGCGTAAGAGTTTGATATAAGCATTATTCTTAAATCGTCAGGTATAACGTTAGGATATAAAGCCAGCTTATCTAAAAGACTACTACAGTAGGATTCTACTAGAGATTTAATATCCCCATTTTTAATAGATTCTCTTAGAACATCAACTAGACACATATCTATTACTCTAAGACGCTCAGATACTACGCTAAATGCTCCATCTCTAGGGTTATCAACTAGTATCTTAAAGTTATCAAAGGTCATATTATAGTATTGAGCTCTAGAAACATTGTATATGTACTCGGTAACCCTAGTACTGTTAGTATAGTCCTCTAGTCTAAATTGAGTTAAGACATTATAGAGGTCTATGTTAACTAGTTTAATAGTCTCTAGCATAGCCTCTCTTGCAGCTTCTCTAGGCTCTAATGTTTCAATAGCCTTCTTAAAATTATTTTGGAATAAATATAATAGTATTGCTAGGTCTCCCGATAGCCTAGTACTTAGATTTAGATAAGCATATTCTGCCGGATCCTCAACCCCCATACTCTTAGCTTGTATGTATAAGTTAAGATAAGCATATGCTAGACCATAAGTTTTATTTAGAGCATCTAGTAACCATATATATGATCTCCTAGCTTCCTCTCCCATCTTAACTAAGAGATTATAGTATACTATAGATTGATTCACCTTATACGTTATATTACCTATAATATAGCCTCTAATAGTCGCATAGATAGTATATGGTCCCAGGATATTACCATTTAGATTTAAGTCTTGTAATACTATTCTTACAGTATCCTCTACTCTCTTAGACGTCTCTAGGTCATTAGGAGAGAATACTACTAGTATATAGTCTCCTACAGTATAATTTAGAGATAAGAGAATAATTAAACCTTTAAAGCTCTCAGACTCTTTAGGTATAAACGCTTCCTCACTATACTCAAGTCTCTTATCAAGCTCAATAATCTGAGGAATTAGAATAACTAGGACAACAAGCCATACTATAAGTGAGGCTATAGCATACCTCCTAAGTGAAGCCAAAACTAAACATCCCCTTTATAATCTTAACATGTAGTAGCCTTTAATACATATATAATTCTTAATTACTATTATCTACTGGAGACTCTTTACTCTAAACATCTCTATATTGGGATACTTAAGATATCTATTAGATCTTAATGTGAAGCTCGCAATACAGGTATTCTTTTAACTAACTTATTATATGTGACTAGGCTCTGACCCTAGCTTAGAGTAGTATATCACCTCCTAGGGGTAATGCTATAACTTCTAAAACGAGACATTAACTCTAGCATAATTAGTATATTTGAATGAGAGGAGAGGGGTTGTTTTCTTCTCGATTTTTCGAGGAAATGTTTATAAGCTTTGATTTCTGATCTAATTCAGAGCTAAACCTAGATGGGAGCTTGGTGCCGTTGGGCTCAACAGCTACCCATGACTCCACGCGGACACCTAAATCCACGTGGACGAGGTGGAAGTCCTAGATGTGACAATGAACAATAATAAAATGATTGGAATGAACATCTAGGGACAAAGGGAAGATCTAATTACCTCATCATTAAAGAATTCTAAATCGCTATAGATTATCTCTTATAATTACAATCTGAAAGCTTCGCCCTTTATAGTAAGATTTATAGGTTTTATATTCTTTAGTATGTCTCAGAGATAGCCATATCTCTGAGTCCTGCACTATGCGGGATAGGGGTAATACGCCTGAGACTGAGCGTAGGGCTAAACTTGGTAAAAGCTGAGAATGTAGCCCTAAACCTCCCCAGAATACTCAACCTTTATGAGAGGGAGCAGGTCAGCTATGTGTTAGTATAGCTCTATATTCACTATCATTTATACTATCAATTCTTATAAAGCCAAATCTTACTAGTTGTAGTCTTGAATCTACACCATACTCTCTTATTGTAGGTTCTACGAACCCCTCAATTTTATTTAATTTTAAGCCTTCAGGTTCATATACTACTAGTTTTTGTGCTTGGCTAGCGGGAACCCACTGTATAATCTGTAGTTTTCTCTGCCTAGTGTAGTCTAGGCTTTTTGATATCATTATGAGCTTATTACCATCTCTCCTTACGTTAGCTAATCCCATTAATCTAAACTCTTCTAGTGTAGCATCAGATTTATTAATGTAGATTTTATCTCCATTACATACTCTAATTTTCCTCTTCCTCTCTGGCTTGTCTGGGTGGTATGGTATCTCGGCATCTATGCAGTCACCTACATATGTATACTCTTCAGTCTCATGGACAAACATTAGCCTATCAGCTATAGAGTCTAGTATTCTCCTATTTATAGATGCTAAGTTAGCCCAGCTTATTGTCGCATCAGTCTCCTTAATACCTGTTGCTAGTATTACTTCTCTAATAGCTTCAACTAGTATACCTCTCCTCCTAAGCCCAGCTATTGTCCCGAATCTTGGATCATTGTATCCTAGGAATTCTTCTGGGTGTTTTGATAGTAAGTCTCTAATCTTACTCTTACTAAGTATGAATCCTTCAAGTTTCAATCTACCAGTATGTATGAATATAGGAGGCTCCCAGCCCATACACTTATATATGTATAATTGTTTCTCAGTATTAACCTCATGCTCTCTACCTCTAATAACATGAGTTATACCCATTAAGTGGTCGTCTACGCTAACAGAGTAGTTATAGAGAGGCCATACGATATACTTACTACCAACTATTGGGTGTGGGTATTTATCAGTATCTATTATTCTTAAAGCTATCCAATCTCTAATACTAGGATTAGGGTGTTTAGGGTCAGTCTTAATCCTAACTATAGCCTCCCTCTCACCATAATATCCATTAAGCATCCTACTAAACTGTTCTAGATGCCACTCTACACTATTATCTCTATCCTTACAGTAGCTACCAATAGCTAGAAGCTTCTTACCCTCTTCTCCACATAAGTCTACATAAGCACACCCTCTCTCAATCATTTTCCTCATCATATCATAGTAGATTTCTAATCTCAAGCTCTGGACATACTCCTCATGCCAGGAGACGCCTAGCCATCTAAGATCTTCTCTTATAGCCTCATAAGCTTCTTTTAGTGGAGTTTTTGTTTTAGGATCTGTATCCTCAAATCTAAGTATCATCTTCCCTTTATACATCTTAGCATATTCACTACATATTATAGCTGGTCTAGCATTACCTAAGTGTATGTAGAAGTCTGGGTTTGGAGCAAACCTTAAGATAACCCTCCCTTCTACTGCTCCGGGTAAATGTGGTAGTATTTGAGCTCTCTCACCTTTAACTCTCTCTTCTAATAACTCACTATACTCTCTAGCTAGTATACTCCTCTGTTCTTCTAAGCTAAGCCTATTAACTTCTTCAACAATACTCCTAGCAATTTCTAATATTAGCTTAGCCTGTGGTCTTAGTTCAGGATGATCACTCATAATCATAGCTAGAATACTCTCAGCTCTAGCTATACCACCATGCTTTACAGCATTTTTTAAAGCATACCCTCTAATAAGGTGCTGGAGGCTACTCAAACCTAGCTAATCCCCTATCTCCTATGATAGGAGTAGGGGTTAATTAAGCTACATATTGGCTCATGGGTTTAAGCTTAATATAGTCATTAGTAATAAAGTATATGTATTTAGCTGGAACTCCAGGTATCCACGCTATATAGACTATAGTTCCAGAGACTCTAGCCCTCTTAGATCTAAGCTCACCCTTACCAGTAAGTATATATGTTAGTATACTATCCTCATCTACTCTACATCCTTCACGCTGAACTATATAGACTTCACGCCCAGAGACTTCTACTAGGTTTATCTTCGAACCTCTAACTACATATATAGCCTTATAATTCTCCCATGGTAGTAAGACTAGGAAGCTTCTAGTAACGACTCCACTAGTAAGATCAACTATTAAATTCCACCCTTCCTCATATAGAACCTTACAGTAGGATCCATTAATGTCAAAGCTATAGGAGCCTTTAGATAAGTCTACCGATATACACTCTTTACCCCTAATATCCTCAACAAACAATTCTGGGAATAGGTAATCTTCAGGTTTATACTCTAAGAATCACTACACCTCACTTCTCTCTACTTACTACGTAATCTGCCAGCCTTAATAGTATGTTTCTTGAATTCTCATCTACAACTCCTCTCAACTCACTAACTATTTCCTTAGCTCTCTCAACATAAACTCTAGCTAAGTTCATAGCCTCAATATCAGCCTTATACTCTTTAATTAGCTGCGCAATTCTAGCTATATCTTCTTCACTCTTAGCTGTATCTGGGCTTAGTGTTTTAATTATGAACTCTCTATCTTCCTGTGAGGCTTTAGAGAGAGTATATAGGACAAGTAGAGTCTTCTTACCCCTCCTTAAATCACTATATATAGGCTTACCTGTCTTACCTGGATCTCCGAAGACGCCTAGGTAATCATCTCTTATCTGGAAAGCTACTCCTAGTAAGCCACCATACTGCCCCATAAGCTCTACTATATCGCTTGATGCCCTAGCAGCTACTGCTCCAAGCTTTGCTGATGCCTCTAGCATTGCCCCAGTCTTATGGTGTACCATATCTAGGTAATCGATAACCCTAATATCCCACTTCTTCTCAAATAATAGATCATATGCTTGACCTCTAGATACTTTTATTCCAGCAGTTGTTAGTATCTTCATAGCCTCATGGGATTCACTCTTACCTAGACCGTACTCTACGCTATTAACTACGAATTTATAGGCGTAAGCGTGTAGTAAGTCTCCTGCTAGTATAGCCCAGGACTCGCCCCATAATCTATGTACTGTCGGCACCCCCCTCCTATAGTCGTCTCTATCCATTATATCGTCATGTATTAGTGTAAAGTTATGTGATATTTCTACAGCTGCAGCTAGGGGGGTGGCTCTACTCTCAGCTTCAACTCCTCCTAATAGTCTAGCTACTAGTAGTGTAAGTGTTGGTCTAAGCCTCTTACCTCCAGCTTTTATTAGGTGTAGAGCTGCGTTATAGAGCTCTTCAGGTGTTCCAGTTAGCCTCTCTAGTATATAGTGGTCTATTATTTTAGCATATTTTAGTAGAATATACTCAATATCCTCCATCTCCTCTCATCCTCCATAATAGTGTTTGGAGTCTAAGACTCCTTATATAGTAATCTACATCTACCCCCCTCATCTCTAGCTCCTCCCTCAACCTGCTAGTTACTACTATTGGAGACCTCCAAAGCCCCCATACTCTAGTCTCACCTACTAGGAATACTGATACCTTAACCTGGTATAGTATAGATTCTATGAGCCTCCTTAAACTATCAAATCCACCATTAACGAGGGCTCTAAGAGCTGGTAGGGCTATACCGGCAATATCAGCTCCTAAGGATATTGCTTTAACTACATCTAATCCATTCCTAATACCACCACTACCAATAATGTACGCTTTTGGAGCAGCTATTCTAGCCTCTACTATTGCTATAGCTGTAGGGGTTCCCCAGTAATCCTCAAGACTCCCAGCAGGCTTTAGGGGTGCTCCATGCTTAATCTTAGATCTTAAAACTTCAGCTTTAATCCAGTTAGTCCCCCCTAGCCCAGATACATCAAAGCATTTAATCCCCGCAGAGTATAGCTTAGAGATAACCTCTCTAGAGAGACCTGTCCCAACCTCCTTAATTATAACTGGTACGTCTAGCCTAGAAGCTATATCAATAATTCTACCTAACACCCCAGCATATATAGGTTCGCCTTCATCTTGAAAAGCTTCCTGCCCTGGGTTGAGGTGTATGGCTATAGCATCTGCCCCAATCATATCTATAGCTTCTCTAACCTCCCTTAAGCTATAACCTTTAGCCAGCTGAGGAGCACCTAGATTAGCTACTAGTATAACATTTGGAGCAGCTCTCCTAGCAATACTAAATGATTCCCTAACACTTGGATCCTCAATTGCAGCCCTCTGACTACCAACACCCATAGCAATACCAAACTCCTCAGCAATCATAGCAAGCTTCTCATTAATCCAAGCAACATCCCTATGACCACCAGTCATACCAGTAATCATTAGTGGAGCTCTAAGCCTCCCACCACCACAGAATGGTACACTTAAATCTACATCACCTAGATTAACCTCGGGTAGAGGATTATGAATCAACCTCACATACTCTAATAATGTAGACTCACTAGACTCAACTTTACTCGAAACAACTAGCTTAATATGCTCTAATTTCCTCGACACAGTATCATTCAATGCATAAACACCAAATCCTACTCTAAACTAGAGATTATTTAAACCTCTCTGAGTAAAGAATCAAAAACTGGCATATATCTTAGTTGTTTACATAGATTTTATCTTCGTTCCAACATCTCTCATATTTAGCGCATTCTCTAAATCTTCTAAGCCAACAATTCTAACTTCTCTAACCTTCTTTGAAGCCTTTAGTGCTAAACTAATCTTATTTACTATCCCACCAGTTACGTCCATATATTTAATCTCATATACTCTAAGTTTATCTATTGAGTCTAAGAGCTTAATCACTCTACCATTCTCATCTAATACTCCTGGGGCTCTAATAACGAATATCAGACAGTCAGCATTAAGTCTTAATGCCAACTCTACTGCTAACTCATCCCCACTAATAATCCTAGTTGAACCCCCCTCAGGTATAGCATCACCATAAGTTACAGGAGTTAAACCTAATACTAAATCTCTCTGAATCAAATCAAACATACAGGAACTAGGATCAACACTATAACATATAGAGTGTGGAGGATGAAGAACAGGCCTAAGATTATACTCCCTAAGAACACCCAACACTATAAGAGCCAACCTAAACATAGACTCTTGAATTAAACTAGAATCCCCAGGCTCAAGCCTACCCCTCTCAGCCAAGAGCCTAGAAACAGCAACATGGCCAAAACTACCACCACCATGAACAACAACAAGAGAACCCCCCGAACCCTTAAAAGATGAAAGCTGAACAGACAAAAACCTCAAACTATCCAAATCAACACTCTCAAACCTATCCTTAAAAGTTACAACACTACCACCCAACTTTACAACAGCAAACCTACACACTCTCTATTCCCAACATTGTAAAACCTAAAAACCTAAAAACATATATCTAACCAGCTTTCTATTCCCTTTAGAGAGTTTCTGTTTTATACTTTAGGCTCCTTCCTTAATCTTTCTTACTCCCCTCTAGAGACACTGTCATCGCCATTATATACGAGTCCCTTTAGGGAGGATAACCACTCTTTAACTATTACTATACATAGTTTAAATATTTAATTCTATCATGGGTGATCTTACTTTAAATTGTTTTTGCTTTTTGTATTTTTATGCTTGTATATCCTACTACCCAGTCTTTTTCTCCTGTTATGTCGCCTGAGGTTGCGTGTGCTAGTAGTATTGGTTTTGTTCCGGTGATTTTTGCTATGTAGATTGCTGTTGCCATTGGTCCTGGCCCGCAGGCTGTTATATTGTATTTATCTATTACTTCGAATATTCCTTCTGGGTCTGGTTCTAGTGCTTCTTTTATTATTATCATGTCTTTTTCTACTGTTATGTCGTGTGGTTCGTAGTGGTTTAGGTCTGTTGTGGCTACTAGTATTGCGTCTACTCCGTTTTCCTTAATAATTCTTAGTATTGCTTCGGCTATTCCTTTAGAGATTGATTCTGTTTGTGCCATTACTGTTATTGGTGTTATTTTGAAGTCGTTGCTGTATACGTATTGTAGGAATGGTATTTGGACTTCTATGGAGTGCTCGTATATGTGTGCTTTCTCATCGTAGGCTGTGAATCCTGTATACTCTACTATTAGTCTACTAACCTCACTATTGACTTCTACATCTCCTAGTGGTGTTCTCCAGTAGCCCTCCTTGTATACTGATACTGGTAATCCTAGCCCTGTATGGTTTGGTCCTACTAGGATTACTGTTTCTGGAGGCTTCTCACGGGACATTTGTAGGTAGGCGTGAGCTGCTATAGGGCCACTATACATGTATCCAGCGTGGGGTACTATATATGCATATGATAGTCTCTCAGCTCCTACACCTGATGGTAGGCTTCCGGGGCCTAGTCTGTGTGTAAAGCTTGACTTTATTGATTCTATTAGACTCTCACGTCTCGATGGGTAGAAGCTACCAGCATGGTATGGTAATCTAATCTTCAACGTAACACCCTTAGATAATGTAGAGGTTTAAGGCTATAAGCGATAATATACTCTAACTCTCAGATTCTACAGTCTTCTGGACCATAAATGCTTCCGGCCCGACATCTAAGTCTTGTTTTGGAGCAAGTATATTCTTATTTCTAAGGATCTCCCTGGTTAAAATCCAGTATAGTAGTGCTAAGCTCTTCCTACCCCTATTATTAGCTGGGATTACTAGATCTATTAGCTCAACTTTATTATCAGTATCTGCAAAAGCTACTACCGGGATCCCAGCTTTTGAAGCCTCTATGACAGCCTGCCTATCAGTTCTAGGATCTGTTACTAGTACAACATCTGGCTCTAGATAATACTCTAGTCTAGGATTAGTGAAAGTTCCAGGTATTACTCTACCTAGTATAGCCTTACAGCCTACATACTTGCACATCATATATGCAGGCTTCTGGCCATAGACTCTAACTGAGACTACTGCTATCTTCTCAGGCTCAAATGTTGATAGGAACTTACCTGCTAGTCTAAGCCTCTCATCTATCTTAGCAACATCTAGAATATAGAAGCCTTCTTGGATAATCTTATAGACAAACCTCTTCATATACTTAGTACATATCTGTGTACCAACTATTACACCCATCTTCCTATATAATTCTACTGGGACTAGGGTCTCCAACTCTCACCTTCACCTTCCCCAGTCTCTACTAAGAAGTATTTCCTCACAATCTTCTCCCTCTTACCCTTAAATATAGAATATTTAGCTAAATCCTCTATATATGTTATAGTTGTTGTTAGAGTTCTCCTACAACAATACCTAGTTACACCTAAACTATCTAAGACTTTTCCAGCATCCTCACCTCTAGATACTCTACTCTTAAACTCCTCCCATAAATGCCCTATAGGGGCGCCGCAGGTAAAGCATCTAACTGGGGGTAGCATGTGAATTCACCTATAAGACCTCTGCCTCCTCCTCCTAGCACTATACATCATAGGCTTCTCAGGCTCAGTCCTCCTAGGATCTCCTGATAACATGAACCTATCATATTCTTCAAGTAGCTTCTTGAGCTTAATACTAATCTCATTTAACCTCTTACAGGCTTCATCTTCCTCTTCACATTTAAAGAATTCTATGAGCCCCCTAGCTATAGATATCCTAGCTGCTTCAGCCTGGCTCATAAAACCACCTCCCCTAACTCTAATATTTATATCGACTAAGTTCCTAATACTATCCCCAGCTATTAGTATTGGCTCCAGGACTTTGAGCCTAGCTACCTCAACTGGATATACTTCTATAGGTATTCTATTAACCCATACTCTACCCTTCCCACTCCTAATTGTTGCTATAGCTACAGCAGTCTTTCTCTTACCACTAGAAACAACTATTCTACCAGATAATATATTTAGTATTGTATCTGTAATACTTAAGCTTCAACACCTCTCCAGCCAAGTTCTCTGGCTATAACTTTAAGTGGTGTAGGTGGTCTACTAAGCTTCTTTGAATCTGCCTCCTCAAATCTAGTGAAGCTCTTACCTTTAAACTCTTCTGGGACACCAATATAAGCTTTAAGTCTTTTCAATGCTCTAATACCTCTACTATTCTTGGGGAGCATCCCCCAAACAGTTGCTTTAAATAATCTTATAGGGCTCCTAGGCCTCTTAGGCCTCCATCTATGGGAATAGTGGCTCTTAACATTTAGTATTGTCCTCTTATAGTATTGTATGAGTGTTGATCTACGACCACTTACAACTATATTTTCAACATTAACAACATATACCCTATAACCTTTTAGTAGCATCTTAGCAATTATACTAGCTAGCCTCCCTAATATCATCCCAGTCCCGTCTACGATAACTTCTTTCTCTTGACTCATACTATTCACCCTAAGCAATTATCCTAGTATTTGAAGCTGTAGGATTAGCCTTAATAGCTTCACTTAAAGTCATTATATTACAGCCTGCTTCTAAGAGCTTCCTCCTAGCGCTTCTAGTAAATTTAAGAGCTGCAACTGATACTTTTTTCTTTATACTCCCACAGCCTAAGACTACTCCAGGTACTATTATCATTTCACCTTCTCTAGCATACCTATTAATTCTACTTATATTAACTTCTACTCTACGCCTTCTAGGCTTCTCAAGCTCTTCTACTACCTTAAGCCAAGCATTACTCTTATTAAGCTTACCTGCTTTCCTCAGCATTCTAATCAGCTTCCTAGTTATTATATTTGTTGGCCCTGTACGCTTCACTTCCCGTCAGCCTCTAGCTTATCAATCTGGGCTCTAAGGCTCTTAATCTTATCTTCTAGAACTCTAGTAGCCTCATATATTATCCTCTCAGGTTTTAAGGCTCCGGTACCTTCAACTATTAACTGAAGTATATTAGGACTATATTCTACCCTTATAGAGTCTTTACATAGACTCTCAGCGCAGTACCTCAAACCACTAGTATTAATCATACCGTAAATCTCTATTCTACCCCTGGCTTGACTCTCTAAAGCATTAACTAGCATAGGGTAGCCTGCTATACAGTCTAGGCATTCCCTGGTAACCTTACTTGCATCATAGTATACTATAGGTGTATACTTGAGTATAGATATACTAGCAGGACTCCACTTAGCATGCTCTCTACCTCTACCTAGCCTAGCATAAGCTACTAGGTGGAGCCTCTGACCTGGAGCTATATAGGTTATAGGAGTATCTGGGTATATAGGCTCAACTTCTGGATCACTTATTTTAAGATCCCTAGCCTTAACATATACTCCTGTCTTAGTATCATCACCTAGACTATAGTCTAAGAATAATTCAACGAAGCATTTAGGATTTGGAGGTTCAATCTGGGAGCAGATCTCAGGTAAAGCATACTTTTCTAAAGCTATATCAGATCTAAGAATTACTAATCCAAGCCTATGAGCTATCATCTCATCATATACATCAGTACTATTATCGTAGAAATATGCGAAATCTATAGCTAATGTTGGTACATCAGTTAATATAAGTCTCCTTATAGAGTTAACATAGGCTACACTAAAACCCTCAATTATAAGACTAATACTATTACCTCTAATCTCGAGTATTTTAATACTCTTCTCAGACAATAGCCTTAGACCCTCCTACCCCTCCTACCACCAGGTCTTCTAGTAGTATCGTGAGGTATAGGTGTTACATCCTCAATCCTACCTATAATAAAGCCCGACCTAGCTAGGGCTCTTATAGCAGCTTGAGCTCCAGGCCCGGGCGTCTTAGGTCCATGTCCGCCAGGGGCTCTAACCTTAATATGTATAGATACAATCCCCTTCTCAAATGCTGCTTGAGCAGCTCTACTTGAGGCTAGCATAGCAGCATATGGTGATGGTTTTTCTCTATCAGCTTTAACAACCATCCCTCCACTAACCCTAGCTATAGTCTCTGCTCCAGTTAGGTCAGTTATATGGACGTGTGTATTATTAAAGCTACTATATATATGAGCTATCCCCCATTTGAGTTCTCTAGATTGGAGTGCTATCTCCTACCACCTCACTTACTAACTGCTTCAATTCTCTCTCTATACGGGCTTCCTGGAGAGTATTCTACTAGTGGCTCCTCATCTATGGTTACAAGATAGCCTGGAGATGTTACTCTACGTCCCCCAATTGATATATGAGAGTGGACTATTAATTGTCTAGCCTCATGTATAGTCTTCGCTAATCCCTTCTTATAAACTATTGTTTGTAGTCTCCTCTCTAATATATGCTCTGCTGTTAAGCCAAGTATAGCGTCTACGGTTACATCACCAGACATTAAGCCTAATGTCTTAAGCCTAGATGCGAGTGCTTTCAATGCCTTCTCTCTAGCATCCTCAGGTAAACTTAGTATAGCTCTAGCTTTATGCCTAAATGTTCTAGCTAGAGTCTCAGCTTTCCATAGCTCTCTCTTATTCTTTAAACCATACCTACCTATTAACTCAATTTCTCTTAATAACCTATCTTTAATCCACGGGTGCCTCGGCCCTCTCCATTTCCTACGAGGTTTTTTAGGATCTCCCAATGCTATCCACCACTACTAAGACGTCTTCTCCTGCTTTTGAGGTTGGCCTGTTCTCTTCTTTCTAACTCCTACAGTCATACCTAGTCTTCCAGTAGTTCTAGTGCGCTGTCCTCTCACCTTATAGCCTAATTTATGTCTAGCACCTCTCCACGAGCCTATCTTAATCTCCCTCTCAATATCTCTTCTAGCGTAGAGTAAGAGGTCTGAGCCTATTAGGTGGAGGTTGACTCCACTCTCTATATCATTCCTCCTATTATACATCCAGCTTGGTAATCCTAGCTTTGTGAGGTCTTGGATTACACTCTCTATCTTAGATACTTGCTCTTCTGTTAGGTAACCTATAAGCATTTCAGGGTTTAAACCTAGGATTCTAGCTACTGCTAATGCTGTAGAGTATCCTATACCCTTAATTGATGCTAGACCCCAGACTAGCTTCATCTTACCATCTATATCTGTCCCAGCAATCCTAACAATATACCTGAATTGTGGTATTTCTCTACTTTCCACTAAATACTCCCTCTAATCCCTTGATAATTTATTAAAGCTTAAAACTCTTAAGGACTACTAGTGTGCTTAGAGAATATGTTATTATGAGAGAGATAGTTGACCTTTAGACTCCTGCTTTTGATCTAAGCTCTCTAACTCTATCTATAATCTCTTTCACTAGAGACTCTGCTTCTCCAGGCTCTATTATAGCTACACTTGATGCTTGAACCTCTATACCAGCTGCTTCTCCAAGCCTCTTCTTACTAGGCACATATACGTATGGTATCTTCTTCTCATCACATAGGTATGGTAGATGCATTACTATCTCTGGAGGGTCTACATCAACAGCTATAACTACTAGTTTTGCTAACCCCCTCTCAACAGCCTTAGTAGTCTCATTAACACCCTTCTTTATCTTACCAGATTCTGATTCTCTAACCTTTACTATAGCCTCATATACCTTTTCAGCTAGATCATCTGGTACCTGGAACCTAACATGTCTAGCCTTAGCCAAGCTTCATCCTCCTCCCCATATGGTCGTCCACAGAGATAACTCTATATTCAAGCCTTATAAGCCTGAGGCATAGATTATAGTCATGGTTAGGGTCTATGGGCTGCCTAGATAAGATAGGACCTGGGAGAGACGTGCCTAATATAGTTAATGTTATAATAGAGATACCTATGAATAGTTCTGTTAAATATGAGCTTGATAAGGAGGCATGTTTACCTAAAGTTGATAGATTCCTATATACTAGTATGGTTTACCCATTCAACTACGGCCTAATACCTGGAACTATGGAGGAAGACGGGGATCCAGTTGATGTATTAGTTATAAGTAGAGAGCCTATACTACCAGGCTCTATTATTGAAGTTACACCTATAGGATTACTTGAGATGGAGGACGAAGAAGGACCTGATAGTAAGGTTATAGCTGTTCCTAAAGCTAAACTAGACCCCTACTATGCAGGCTGGAGAGATGTAAATGATATACCAGACTCTCTTAAGTCTAGGATAAAGCATTTCTTCGAGCATTACAAGGAGTTAGAGCCAGGTAAATGGGTTAGAGTTACTGGATGGAGAGGTGTAGAGGAGGCTAGGAGGAAGATATTTGAGGCTATAGAGAGAGCTAAGAAAAGCTAGTACTAGAGGAGGAGTTCATGGAGTCTATTAAGGCTAGAGTAACTAGGAGTGGAGCAATACTTCTAGGATCAAATTTCACAGTAGACGGCCACAGTAGTAGGCCTGTAAGAATAGTTACACATATACACGCTGACCACATACTAGAATTAGAGAAGAGTATCAGAGAGTGTACTCTAGTAGCTGGAACAAGCTATACGCTAGAGATCTTAGATATACTAGGATATAAGATACCCATGGATAAGATGCTTAGCCTAGACTACTGGAAGCCTATAGAGATACTAGGAGAGGCGTTAACGCTAGTACCAGCAAGACATATAGTAGGTAGCTCTCAAGTACTAGTTGAGACTAGAGACTACAGAGTAGGCTATACTAGCGACTTTAAGATGCCTGGAACACCTCCATTAATAGATTTAGATATTCTAGTAATAGATGCAACCTATGGTAGCCCCCATTTACAGAGGAAGTGGGCAGACTGGGAGGCTATGGCAGCATTAATTAATATAGTAGAGGAGTCTCTTAAAAAAGGATCAGTAGTAATATATGCTTACCATGGTAAAATACAGGAGATTATGATGGAGCTTAGAATTAGGGGCATTAAGGAATCTTTCATAGTAGATTTACAAGGTCTAAAGATAGCTAGAGTAGCAGAGAAATTCTATAATGTAAAGTTAGACCCAATAATGACTAGTAGTGATGAGTATACTAACTCAATAATATTTAGGCATGCAAGCGAGTATAATGAGAGTAAGAGTAAGTTAACAAAAATACTCGTAACAGGATGGGAGCTAAGAGCTCCAGCTATTGAAGTAAAAGATAACATATATAGAGTAAGCTTTAGTGACCATGCAACATTCAAAGAAATAATTGATTATGTTAGAGAAGCCAAGCCAAAACAAGTGATAGTAGACGGGACTAGAGGCACAGCTACCAAGATAACAGCTAAGTATGTTGAGAAAATACTAGGAATACCGGCTATGAGCCAGCCAAGCTAATCCCTCATTATAGCTAAGAGCTCAACTTTAATTAAGCAATAGCCTTACAATTTTATAAAGATTAATTTTACTAATTCTCTTTAAGAAGTATATAAGTTTTAATGAGTATGTATGCTTTACTATTCTAGACTATAATGGGAGTATCCACTTTCTTTCTCTATCTCTCTAATTACATTTCTAAATTTCTCTGCTGCCATAGCTATTAATGGTAGTAGTATGAGGGGGACTTTTATTGACTCATCTAGTATAATTCTCCATGTTGAGCCGCACTCCCAACACTTAATTAAGGCTATTCTCATAGTTTTATCTGATACTATTCCTAGTGTTATTTCAGACTGGTTTCCACAGTATGGACATGTAGGTTTATTCTCTGATTGTAGCCAGGTGTAGCTGCAGAAGTGGCATACCATGTAGTAGTTATTACCACGCTTATACATTGTCTCACTCTTAGCGCCACAAATTGGGCATATTGCTGATGGCTCTATTACTGGTCCACTACTCAACTTAATTTCAGCATAAGCTCTAGCTATAGCTTGTAAAGCTATAATAGCTGGTTTAGATCCTTGAATATTTAAGTCTCCTGCTAGAGCTCCTGTTAGAGCAATCTTCGGGTCAGGAACTTCTTCTCCTATTTCTCTAGCTATAGACTCTATAAGTTCATAGAGTTTACCTGTAGATTCTAGGTTATTTATGAAGCTTAGTAGACTATCATAAGAACCTGCTTCTCCCCTAATATCATCTATGATCTTAGTTTGGATTGATTCAATGAGTCTAACCCACTCAATATCAATAACTCCACCTATTAGGTGGGAATACTTCATAAGGCTATTAATTAACTCATCAACCCTACTACTCAACTATAACACCTACTATTATAGGAGCTCTCACTATTACTTAGAGTAGCACCAGCCTCTATACTTAGAGTTTCAGTTTTCATTAAGCTCTCCTCTACTCTCTCCCTAAGACAAATAGCTACACAATACTGACTCCTAGATAATAAGAGTCCTAGTGATAAAATATGCTCTATAATACCCCATCTACACTGGCAATTAACAATTAAACTATACGATTTAAGCCTATAAGATATAATAACAACACCTATAAGGCTATAATAGAGGCCGAGAGCTACGAGTATAAAGATAAAATTTATTAGACCGAAACCCCTCCCCATAGTAAATCTAAAAGCATACTCAGCTAAAACTAGATAATAGAGCTCTAATAAACCACCAATAATAGCAAAAACTAGTAAAATAGAAACAACTACAGCTCCAATAACACTAGGCCCTGCTAGAAAATAAAGTATAATAGCTAAGAGTAGACTACCAGATAACATAAGAGGAGGGAGAAGACTAGAAACCGGGTTACCTAAACCATTAGCAACCAATCTTGCCTCCTCAACACTTAAACTCATATAAAACCACCTAATAAATCACCTAGTACTGAGTATTCTCATAGAATATAGAATTTAGCTAGGCTTTTTAAGCTAGACCCTCTAGGGGCAAGCGGAAGTCAGAGGCTTATAATGGTATAATTGATTGTAAGGTTAGGCTGTAGCTAGTTGACTGTATTGTTACTCCTCTTATATGCTATGTTTATATAATCCTCTAGTTTTACTATATTACTATTATTGTCTATTACCAGTTCTCCTGGCATTCCGTATCTAGCTATAAGAGTGTACCATGTTAACCCGACTATGGTTATTGATGCTAGCATTAATATACTGGTTATGGTTATGTCTAGTGTAGATACTAGTAGGCCTATAGAGTTTAGTATTGTTGTTATAACTGGGATAGCGACACCTCTATTCTTAATAGATAATTTTACTTCACTTAACCTATGTAGGAGTAGTGGTGCCCCAGCTGAGTCTATTACTCTACCTAGTATCCATAGTATGCCTGTTACAGCTCCTAATTGTATAAATGCTTCTCTCGCGCCTAGGAGCTCTAGTGAGGTTATTGTTATAATTATTGTAACTATCCCTACTGTTAGTGTGGCTATGTGTGGCTGCTTATACTTATTAGTATATTGGAATATTTCTGGTGCAGCTTTCTCTCTAGATAAATTAAATAGTATACGTGCAGCTGCTACTGTTGTCCCTATATTTGATATTAGGAGGCTCTTAGTAGCTATTATTATGACTAGTACTGCTGGTATTAGACCGTAGCCTGCCATAATATCTATGAGTGGCTGCTCTGAGTATGAGATTAGACTTAGAGTAGAAGGCCATAGTGCTATCATAGCGTATGTTCCCGCTATCATAGACAATCCTCCTATTATGAATGCTAGCCACATACCCTTAGTAACATTATCTAGAGGCTTCCTAGTCTCTTCTCCCAGGTAAGTGGCTGTACCAACTCCATCAATACTAACAAGGATTATTATGAATGCTAGTGCTAAGCTAGCTAGGCTTACATCAGGGGGAGGTATTAATATGTCGAATTTAAAGCCATAACTAATAGCTACTATGAATAAAGCTATAAGTAGTAAGACTTCAAGAGTAGCTACAATTATTACAATGGTACCTAGGAGTCTCCTAATATGCATCACATAGGATACTATAGTTGGATATAAGAGGCTAAATCCTAATATAAATGGTAAGATTATATTTGCCTCTCTAAAACCATAGAATTTAAGTAGAGACGATATCATTAAGTATATAGCCATAACATTTACAGCATTAAGGAATATGAATGAGGAGAGCTCTATAATAGCCTCAGTAAATGCGAGAGCCCTATTCCTATAAGCTGCATAAACAAAAGTATAGTAGCCACCAGCACTAGCAATCCTCCTACTATAAATAGTTAAAGTATAAACCCAGAAAGCACTAGCAATAAAAGCTAGAATTGTAGCTAGAATAACACCATTACCAGCATAAGCAACAGCTACAGTAGTAGTAGAAATAACACTACCTAAAGGCGCTGTCACAGCCATAGCCTGAGCATAATTCTCTCTTACCGTTAATACTGGGCTACTAAGCCTACCTAATATCAAATCCGCTCCCTATAAGCTTTGCTCTATGTAAAAGAAACCTAATAAAGGTATATTCTGAAGTTAAAAGATTAAAACAATACTACAATCTGTTTATCTATTTTAAACTCCGTTTCCCATCCTAGGTTTTTAGGGTGGGTTGTGCCTCCTGTTCCGTGGGTCACTGTGGCTACTGGCCACTCTACGCGGGGGTCATGGGCACCCTTTGAGCCTAACGGCACAAGGGCTTACATCTAGTTTTAGGGCTGTATTCCATGATCCTACCACGTCTCTATCATGGGTGAAGCCGCATTTACTACACATTAAGAGTCTTGGACTCCAGCCTCTCCTCTGGGCATTGCCTGTTACGGGAGTTAAGCTGGAGTCGCATAATGGACATATCTTTGATGTGTTTCTTGGATCTGCTAGTTCTGCTCTAACTCCATGTTCTGATGCTTTCTCTACTATCTGCTTATGGATATATCTGATTGCTGATTGTTTAAGCCTATGTGCATTTAATGATTTTAATTTGTTCTTCTCTATTACTCTATCTTGGAATCTTTTTGTTGGCTTCACGCGATCTTATTCCTTAAGCCTCTTTTAACATACTTTTCTCGTAGCTTTCTTAAAGCTACTCTTAGAACTCTTATATTATTTCCATTTTTTCTGAATAGCTCTCCTCCTATATGCATAGCTTAGAACTATTTTGCTATAGTTTGTTACTATTGTGATAGCTTTATGATTTGGTAGTATGAAGAGTGTTACATTGTTCTCATTAATATCTACGCCGATAACCTTACTATAATTCTCCTCTAGCTTAATACTTTTAGAGAACGCTACGTAGAGTTTGAGTCTCATATTCTCAAGCTTTTACTTACAAGATCTTCTAAGAATCAACTCATTGTTGTAATATCTGTAGAACTGTTTGTGGAGAAGTAAAGGTATGTTTACCCATCCTATATGGGTTGCTATTGAGACTCCTTGGAGAGTAAGCTTCCACACCTAGTTATCACAGCTAATACTCTACTGCTTAACCTCTGGTTTATCTGTAGAAGCAAAACCCTTCCTCTTTAGCTTAAGGAAAGACTTTAGCCTAGCAGATGTATCGCGTATAGCTTCATGAATGTAGTGTGATGGTAGCTCTGGGTATCTCTCCCTAAAGTACTTGTAGAACTCTTTCTTCACTCTCATCCATGAGGTTATATTCCTAGATGTAAAATCTAGGGACAAACAGTATTGAGAAGTATAAGATGCTTTATTAAGGCTAGAGTAGTACTAAGAGGTAAGGTTTTACATTTAACTTTAATAAGTTACTTTTATACTAGGGGTTGTTATTTGGACTTTATCATACTAGTTGGGCCTGCTGGATCTGGTAAGAGTACTTTGACCGGGGAGCTTGCTGGGCATATTGAGTCTTATGGACCTGTTGTAGCTAAGGTTAATTTTGACCCTGCTGCTGAGAATTTATCTTATGATGCTGATGTTGATGTTAGGAGATATGTTACTGTCTATGAGTTTATGGCTAAAGGTTTAGGTCCTAATGGTGCGCTCGTATCTGCTATTGATTCTCTTATTAACTATGTTTTTGATATTAGGGGAATTCTTGAGGATATTAAGCCTGACTATGTAATCATAGATACCCCTGGACAAATGGAGTTATTCGCCTATAGGCATGGGGGACCTGTAGTTCTAGATGCTTTAACTCACGGCTATAACTCTATTATAGTATTTCTTATGGATGCTATATTTTTCGAGAATCCTGCTAGTATAGTATCTATACTAACTCTAGCTTCTAGTGTAGCTGTAAGATTAGGGAGACCGCAGATTAATATTGTTAGTAAAGCTGACCTCTTACTACCTGAAGTTATTGATAATGTCATATCTAGGCTTGGAGAAGAAGGATTTCTAGAGAGTTTAATAAGCTCTAGTGAGAATATAGATATCTATACTAGAGCTTTAATGTTAAGCCTAGCCTCATCTCTATACGATGCAGGCTTTATTGGAGAGGTTATCCCAGTCTCTGTAAATCAGCCTGAATCCCTCGACGCCCTCTACGCTAAAATCCAGCAATTATTAAAATGTGGGGACGAATACAAGTATTATGATTTGCGTTATGAGAGAAGTTAACCTATAAACTTTTAAGCTTAAAATCTAAACTTTAACCAAGGTTTGGAAAACTCCTAGAAGGTGAATTAATTGGCTGAAGAGCGTAGCGATACAGAGCAGGAATTGCTAAATACTATAGAAGATATCAGAGATAAGATTATTAATATGAAAGATGAGAGGAGGAAGCTAATAGAAGAGATTAAGAGGTTAAGAGATGAGAGGAGGAGACTAGTAGATGAGAGGAGGAAGCTAGCATCTGAGTATAGAGGCTATAGAGATCAACTTAGAGCAATTAGAGAAGAATTCTTAAAATTAAAAGAGGAGAGAGATAGGATTAGAGAAGAAGCTTTAAATAAGAGAGAAGATCTTAGAATAGCTAGACAATTAGCTGAAAAAGAAGGAGATATGGCTAGAGTTAGCCTGAGAAGATTACAGAGGAGACTAGAGGAGCTAGAGTGGAGGCAAATGACTACTGTTATGAGACCAGAAGAAGAGAAGAGGATAATAGATGAGATAGCTAGAATAGAGAGTATGATTATGAAGGTTAGAGAAGCTAGAAAACATGTAATCTCAGTTCTAGAGCTCCAAGCAGATTATAAGTCAACACTAATTAGGCTTAAAGATCTCAATAGTAAGTTAGCAAAGCTAGTAGAAGAGATTGCTAGATTAAAAAATAAGCTTAACGAGATAGGAGGAAAAATCTGGAGTCTTAATAAGCAAATAGATGAGCTAACTAGTAAGATTGATGAGAAGAGTAGTAGAGTAGATGGGTTATCAAGAGAGATAGATGAACTATATGGGACATATAAGGATAGCCTCACCAAACTAAAAGAGTTTAAGGAAGCTAGGAGGTTAGGATTACAACTTGAAATATTAGAGAGGAAGAGGAGGGAGATAAAAGAGAAAGCTGAGAGAGGAGAGCCTTTAACATTAGAAGAGCTAAGAATACTCTATGGAGAGCTAGAGTCTTAGCTAAGATTATTCTCTAAGCCTCTTATAAAGCCTAAACTCTAAATCCTTGATCTTAAAGTTTATATTCAGGAGTGCTCTAACTATGCTACCTTTACTCCCATCAACTTGTATGATTATCTCTTCTACTCCCCTCCTCTCAGCTTCCCTCTTTAACTCTTCTATTAGTATATTGAGGGCTTCAGCTGGCTTATGGTATGAGACAGCTATATAGTCTACTATCATTCTCTTCTTTGGGGAGAATTCTGCTAAACCCTTAACCCTGTTACCTTTATATAGTAGTAGTGTATACACATCTCTAAGCTTCTTATAAACTTGCCTATCTACATACTCTGTCAGGCTACTCCACCATGTTGTAGGCATGACGTTATGTTTTATATCTCTCAAGCTCCCGGTAATTAGGCTAGTAGTATACCCATCAGTATTACTATGTGGGATTATGTTTATAGGAGAAGCTAATAGTAAGACTACACCCTTAACTAGGTAGCCGTGTTTCATGTAGAATTGTAGTGCTTTATAATTATCTTCTTTAACACTTAAATTAACTTCTCTAACCTTATCTATAGCTAGTAAATCTTCTATTATTTCTAGTAGCTTACTACCAATACCTCTACCTCTTAGATTAGGATCTACAGCTAAATAGTCTATATACGCTTTATCTCTAACTCTATATGCTATAGTAAACCCTACTATGCTTCCATTAACTTCAGCAACTAATACTTTAATCTTCTTAGATTTAAGTCTTAGTAGTTCTTCGAACCACGTGCTACTCTCTCTATCAACTCCACCTAGACTCTTAAGATGTAACTTATATATAGCCATTGAGTCTTTTACTCTAGCTCTCCTAATAACTAGATTACTATTATCTGAACTATCTGAGTCTTCTCCTTCACTATCCATAATTTATACTACACCATACCTATTAGAAGGTTATGTAAACTAAGCCTTATCAACTTATAAGATAGAGTCTACATATTATTTATATAAAGATCACATTACTGATATTATCTTGGTGGTTTAGGTGAGAGCAGTTATAATGAGTAGAGTTGGCGATGTTAGTGTATTAGAGGAGAGAGAAGTAGATTATCCTAGGCTTGAGGCTGGAGATGTACTAATCAAGGTTAGAGGATGCGGGTTATGTTATAGGGATACACTAGCTAGGAGGGGGTACATGAGAGCTAAGATACCAGTAATCCCCGGTCATGAGGTTTCAGGTGAAATAGTAGAAGTTGGAGATAATGTTTTAGGGCTAAGTAGGGGGGACTTAGTATCATCCCTAATATACGTCTACGACCCTAGAAGCTCAGAGTGTAGAGAGGATAGCGAGAATATTTGTAGAGGGAATATGTGGATTGGAGAAGACTTGGATGGATGCTACGCTGAATACATTAAGTTACCCTACTGGATTCTAGATAAGATAGGTGACCCGGGAGAGACGAGACCTGAAGCATATAGCTTTGCAGCCTGCGTTATAGGAACTATTATTAGAGCACTTAAGACTCTCGGTGAGGCTAAGAGAGGAGAGTATGTATTAGTAACAGGAGCTTCTGGAGGAGTCGGAATACATGCAGTACAAGTAGCTAAGAGTCTTGGGCTAAAAGTAATAGCTGTTACTAGGAGTGAGGAGAAAGCAAAACTAATAAAGGGTTATGGAGTAGATGAAGTTATAGTCTATAGAGATAAATTCTCAGAAGATGTTAGGAAGTATACTGATGGTAGGGGGCCTGACATAGTAGTAGAAACTGTAGGGGGACCAACACTAGATCAGAGCCTGAGAGCAGTAAGTAGGGGTGGTAGAGTACTAGTAATCGGGAATGTTGACCCAAAACCACAACAGGTAATGCTAGGATTAATAATACTAAAAGAGATTAGAGTACTCGGTGTACTAAACTCTACTCATAGAGAGCTTAGAGAAGCTATAAGGTTACTTAGAGAAGGGTTAATTAAACCAGTCTATAAAACCATACCACTAGATGTTAATTATATTAGGGAGGCTCATCAGATATTAGAAAGTGGGGGAGCATTTGGTAGATTTATTATAACACCCTAATATCCTCTTTCTCTCATAATTCTTATCCATTGATCTACAATATCATAGCCGTACATAGCTTTAAACTGCTCTCTACCCTCCTTAGTTATCCTCTCTGGTGTCCATGGAGGGTCAAATGTTAACTCAACTTCAACATTTGCGTCTGGTATAACATCTTTAATTGCTTCTTCAACGAAAAACCCTAAAGTTCCCATGACTGGGCATCCCATGGCTGTTAGTGTCATCACTATTTTTATATATGGCGTATTTTCTTGTGTTTTAGATATGTGGATTTCATATATTAAGCCTAGATCATAGATGTTTACGGGTATCTCTGGATCATATACCTCTTTGAGAGCTGAGATTACTCTCTTAGCAATCTCTATGTCTCCAATAATCTTTACATTATCCTCATTTATTAGCTCTGAGCTCATATTTACCCCTATATTATCAAGTTATTCTAAAATTTAAATGTTGCAATTTATACTAGCTACTTTCTCAGTCTAGGGGTTCAGCTCTCATATGTTCATCGCCTCATCTATTGTTCCCCCGCATCGGTCTTAAGACTACATCACCCTCTGGGGGCGCTCAGGGTGACCCCTAGGCACCCCGCATCTTGAGTATTCATTGGGGGCTACCCTTTAGGGAGAGCTTTCATTTATAAGCTCTCTACTCTCTCACCAGGTAGCTCCAAGTATTAAGGATAGTAGAGGTGGTTTACGAGATTTCCTCTATATCCGGAGAATAATATAAACTAATATAAACAGCTATAAAACACAAAGCAGTTGCATTAGGGCTTGATAAATTCCTTAGGTGCTTTCTCGAATGGCTCAAGGTATTTCCTTAAAACTTTTGGTATTACTACTGTCCCATCTGGTTCTTGGTAGTTTTCTAGTATTGCTGTTATTGTTCTAGTTGAAGCTATGGCTGTACTATTAAGTGTATGTACATACTCTCTTATCATCCCTTTCCTCCTAATCATCTTAATATTAAGTCTATATGACTGCCAGTCTGTACAGTTGCTAGCACTAACCATCTCTCTATACTTTCCCTGTGCTGGCATCCATACTTCTAGATCGTATTTTTTAATTGCTGGTGCTCCTAGATCTCCTGAAGCTATGTTAACTATCCTATAGGGTAACCCTAGTTCTTGGAAGAGTTCTTTAGCATTATTTATCATTTCTTCGTGAAGCTTCCTACTATCCTCTGGCTTTGAGAATATGAATTGTTCAACCTTATGGAACTGATGTACTCTAAATATGCCTTTAAGATCCTTACTACCAGCTCCAGCTTCTTTCCTAAAGCTTGGGCTAATACCTACTAGCTTTATTGGTAGCTCGTCATCATATATCTCTTCTCCATAATATAAGGCTGCTAGTGAGTGCTCAGCTGTAGCTATAAGGTATAAGTCTTCATTTTCAATCTTATATATTGCATCCTTAAAAGTAGCCATATCTATAACCCCAGCCATAACCTTATACCTTAGCATATATGGTGGCTGAACTAGCTTATACCCCTTTGATGTTAGCTTATCTATAGCATAGAGTAGGAGAGCAATGTCTAGCCATACCATGTCATCGAATAAATAGTAGAATCTTGAACCTGCAACCTCCCCAGCCTTCAAGGTATCACCTAGGCCTAGAATCTCTTCTAACATATCAGCATGACCTTGAGGCTTCCAATCTATAAGCTCATAGTCGACTTTAAAACCATATTTTTCAGTCTGCTCTCTAAACTGATCAAGATAACCAACCCATACCTTAGGCTTGCCCCAGAACTCTACTGGTAAGCTAGCACTTTCATCCCCTACAGGAACACTATCATCAACTAAATTTGGTAGAGAAAGTAGAGCCTCCTCCCTCCTACGCTCAACCTCTACCAGCTTAGCCTCTAAATACTCTAAAGACTTAATAATACTCCTAGCCTCATCTAAGAGCTTAACCCTCTCAACATCATTAGTAGCCCTAGCAATACTCCTAGTTATAACATTATGCTTATGCCTAAGCTCATTAACCTCAGTCTGAAGCCTACGCCACTCTAAGTCAAGCTTATAAACCTCATCTACAATAGCTGGATCCATCAACCTCTTCGCAATATGCCTCTTAAGCTCCTCAGGATTCTCTCTAAGTAGAGCAAGTACACTCCAAATAGCCAGCTCTAAACACCTTACTAAGTCTCCTAATATGTAACCTAAAACTTTTACTCTCCACCCCCCTTAAGGAGACTCAATCTACACTTTAGGATTTCCCACTTAATATCTAGTTCCCGTTTGTCTCTAGATGATCGTTTATGTCTAGGGGCTTCCACATCGCACACTTTGACTTCTGTATCCATGTGGGTTCATGGATGGCTGTCTAGCCCAACGGTGCTGGGCTCTCATCTAGTTTTAGCCCTCAGAGAAGCTCGGGCACTGCTCCTCATTGCTTCCCAGGCTCCTCCTAGGATTTGATTGGAATCATAGCCTATATATATTTCCTAAAAATCAAAGGGAAAACAGTTCCTTCAGATGTTTCCTCTATATAATAGAAGTGGCCCCCGATAGGGGGCTGGTGCCGGGAGCTGACCCGCCCGTGTACATCTATCCCCGATACGCGGGGTTAATTTACACGGGGGTCCATGTTTACTATTATATGGCTAGGTTTTTAAGGTTTACTATTTTTATTTTGTTTTTAGAGCTATGGCAGCTAGTATTTCTAGCTTAGTTATTATACCCCTTAATATATTAGCTTCATCTACTAATGGTAGGCATCCTATTTTATAGTCTATTAGTCTCTTAGATGCTTCAGCTGCATCTTCACCTATTCTTGCTACTATAGGGTTAGGGGTCATTATATCTTCTGCTACTGGCACTAGGTACATTCTAGTCACGGTTTCTCTAGCCTTAGCTGGAGCATCTGCCTTATACTTTCTAAAGCTCTCCCTACCTCTATTTGATAACTCTATTGGCTCTATGAAGGCTATGTCACGTTTACTAATTACGCCTAGAGGTTTCATATCTTCATCTACAACTACTACTTTCCCAGCAGGATCTATGTTTACCAGCTTTATCACATATGATATGCTATGTGTTCTCTTCGCTACTGTTACATCCTTCCTGCTTATATCCTCTACCTTAAATAGCCCCTTATACCTCTCTACGAAAGCTCTAACTAGATCTGTTCTAGTTATTATACCTACTAATATCTTACTCTTATCAACTACTGGGAGTCCTCCAATCTTATACTTTAACATTAAGTATGCTGCTGTTTTAATAGATTTATTCTCCTCAATTACTATAATATTCCTAGACATAGTGTCTCTAACTAGGATCTCATCTAGTGTGTTCTCACTTCTAGCAGCTATGACGTTGACAATATCAGTTATTGTTATTACACCTACTGGTCTCATGCTAGAGTCTACTACTACTAGTCTACTTATATCTTTACTAAGCATTAAGTTCCTAGCATAAGCTATAGTATCTTCAGGTTTCACTGTGTATACTGGTGTACTCATATATTTTGATACTCTAACTGTCATCTCAGACACTCTCTAATGCTAGAGCTACTAGTATATCTCTCTCTGTAACTATACCTATAGCCTCTTCTCCCTTAACCACTAATAGCCAGTCGATTTTATTAGATAACATAGTATTGCAAGCTTCACCTACATCTGAGTCGGCATCTATAGTAGCAAAACTACTATCTAGAATCTCTGTAGCTGGTAAGTTGAGTATATCATCTATACTTGTAGATTTTAGATAGCTAAATGCTCTATGTGAGCCGAAGAATGAGACATAGTTCTTAGCTGAAATAAACCCCTCAATATAACTATCTGAAGCTAAAATTATTCTTCTAAAACCAAATTTAATCATAGTCTCTGCTACTTTTCTTAAACTACTATCTACATCAATAGCTACTATTGGATAGCTCATTATACTAGATACTTTTATCCCAGTCTTCTTATCCTGTAACATAGCTACAATATCATGCTCAGTTATTACCCCATAAATCTCTCCATCCTCATACACTACTGGTATGAAACCCATACCTCTACTAACCATTAGCTCTAAGACTTTCTCCAAACTCTCACTAGTAAAGACTACTGTAGGTGATTTACTCATAATTGATGATATCTTCTCTTCACCAAGAGCCTTAAAGATATTACTATTATGCCTCTTAACTATAATATCATAATAAATACCTCCACCTAAGTAGTTAACAATATCTGTAGCCATGACGACACCATAGACTCTATTAAAGTCTAAGACTGGCAAGCCTCTAACCTTATAACTAGCTATACTCTCAGCAGCATCCATTACTGTAGAGGATCTCTGAACAGATATAACAGGCCTCTTAGCCAAACTTTCAATATCTCCAGCCCACTTCTTAATCCTCTGACTCCAGTTAGGAGTTCCATCAGATCTAAGCTGTCTAATACCCTCAGGCCTACTCCTAGTAATAATCCTCTCTACAGGTTTAATGTGACTAGTTATTGAAGCTCTAAACGGCCTCTGGACACGTATACTAGACAATCTAAGCACCATAAGTAGCTTTATACAATAAATGTTTTTAAAGCTAAGCCTAGATGGGGGGTTCTGGTTTCATGTTTGATATCAACCCTTGGCTTCATAGACCTCGGGGCGCCTTTCATCGGCGCCCATATCATTGGTCTCTGCCCATTCAGGGTAACCCCAACCCACAGCTCCCCGTCATAGATTACCTCAGGTTCACTGCTGTGGGGTAACCTCCACATCTTAGTGAATCTATTTTATATGTTTAGGAATGCTAGTTTTTGTCTATCTAACTTGAAACCGCATTTTGGCCATTCGAATATCCTGCGCACGATGCGGGTACATAGTTAAGACCCAAGTGGGCATGTTCTAGAAGTGTTATATGGAGGAACCTTAGCTACTAATGCTATCCCTGAGAACTTACTATGTGAGACCGCTATTAATATCTGTGATAACTTCATTCTTCTTTGCATTATTCTGCTTAGCCCACTCTTCGAGTATCCTCACTTGTCTCTCTAAGTCATCTTTCTGCATTTGCGAGGAGGCCGAGCGTAGAGTATAACAGTCTTCGGCATGGCAATACCCATTAACTTCTCAACATCTTCCTCTCTAAACCTCCACCTACCACTTTCAAGAATAACAGGCTTAATCCAACCTCTCTTCACATAATCCCTCAAGGTAGTATAGCTTATACTAAGCCTCTCACAAACCTCCTTAGGTTTAAGCAACAATATCCCAACAATTAAAAACGATATCAAACCTTATGAACCTTTATAAAACCTGAAACAGCTACGCTAGGTGGAGGCTTAAGAGATATGCTAGATCCCTGAGCTGGAGTATTTTAAGGTAGCTTTATAAGAAGTTATCTCTATGGGTTTTGCTAGGAGTGTCTTGACTCGTAGTTAGCTTTCTTTTCTTAGATTTCATTTAAGTCTATTGTTATTGTGTAGGGTTCTTCTCTGGTCTCAGCTTCTCTCTTTTCTTCTCCTCCTGTTTTAATCTTTTGTATTGTGCTATTCCATTTCTCGCCGCAGGATTCGCATATGAATGCTCCCATTATTGTTATAGTCACTCTACCATATTTATCTGGTATTGGTGATACTAGTGTCCATGTTCTTATGGGGTTTGTAGCTTTCTTCCCACATTTTGGGCATGTAAATGTGTTTTCTCTTTTTCTAGGCAATACTCTACCCTCTAATCTTAATGCTTTCCTGTGAGGTTATTAAGCTATTATTCTTAGTATATAAGGGTTTTTATTTCTTAAACTATGCTTGGTGCTTCCCGCTTGTCTAATGTATTTAGTATTAGGGATGTTAGGGGGCTTTTAGCTCTTGATTCTAGAGGATCTCCAACAGTTAAGGCTATTGTTAGGACTGAAGGTGGAGCTATTGGTAAAGCTATTGCTCCTAGTGGTGCTAGTAGGGGTGCTATAGAGGCTTTAGAGCTTAGAGATGGTGGTGTCAGGTGGGCTGGTAGGGGTGTAGGCTTAGCTTTATCTAATATAAATGATGTTATATATCCTAGGATTAAGGGGTTAGATGTTAGAGCTCAGAGGATTATAGACTATACGCTTATAGCTCTAGATGGTACACATAACAAGTCTAGGCTTGGAGCTAATACTATTGTAGCTGTAAGCTTAGCAATAGCTAAGGCAGCCTCAGCTCAAACTGGGGAGCCTCTATACAGGTATCTTGGGGGAGTTAATACTAGCATTATACCAGTGCCATTAATGAACTTCATCAATGGAGGCGTTCATGCAGGTAATGAGCTGAGTTTCCAAGAGTTCCTAGTAGCCCCAATAGGGGCAGATAGCTTTACTGAAGCTTTAAGAATAGCTATAGAACTCTACTATGCACTGAGAGAACTCTTAAAGTCTAAATACGGTAAGAGTGCTATAAACGTAGGCGATGAGGGGGGATTCGCTCCGCCAATGAGGCTAAACGAGGATGCTCTAAGAACTCTAGTAGATGCTCTAAGAGTTACAGGATATAGTGAGAGCCACGTACTACTAGGCCTAGACGTAGCAGCTAACCAGATATATGATAGTAAGAGTAGCTCCTACAAGGTAGACGGTAAGAATATGAGCCCAGGAGAGTTCCTAGACTATATAGTAGACTTAATAAGTAGATACCCAATAGTATACATAGAGGACTCATTCCACGAAGAAGACTTCGAATCATTTAGCAAACTAACAGAGAAGATAGGCTCTAAAGTACTAGTAGTAGGAGACGACCTATACGCTACAAATACCAAGTACCTAATGAAAGGCTTAGAAGTAAAGGCTACAAACGCTACACTACTAAAAGTAAACCAGATAGGAACACTAACAGAAGCAATAGACTACGCTAACCTAGCATACAGGAACGGCTTAAAGGTAGTAGTAAGCCATAGAAGTGGAGATAGCGAAGACGACTTCATAGCAGACCTAGCAGTAGCCCTAAACACAGCCTTAATAAAAACAGGAGCCCCAGCTAGAAGTGAGAGAACAGCTAAATACAACAGGCTAATAGAGATAGAAGAAGAACTAGGCCCAACAGCAGTATACCCCGGAAGTAGAGCCTTTATATAACTCGACTACTAACCCATCTCCAGACTCAGAGATTTTGCTCTATCCCTCTAAAGAAATCAAATCATGATATAAGTTAAACTATAATCTAAGCGACAATACTAAATCCTAGAGCTACCCAAGAGGCAGACCTTCAGGCATAGAATCCATACTTAGACGAGGAGACTAGTTAACCCTAAGTAGAATGATTTATAAGCATGCTACAAGAAGTTTGAGACTTCACCTGCAATAGATGAGGTTATGAAGCTATAATGGAGTTAAGGAATGGATCTCTGCTAGTTTATAGGTTTTATTGTTGGATGTGGGTATTCATAGTATTGAGGGTTTACTGGTTTTAGTTTTAGCTATTTAGTTCTTCTATATTCCAGGGTCCTTCTCTCCACATTCTTCTTGCTAGTTCTCCGTCATACTTGTATAGGTTTATTAGTTCTTTTGCCTGTTCTCTCCTGACTCTATGTTCTTCTAGGAAGTTGTTTATTTTCTCTATTAGGTATTCTTTGAGTTCTCCTGTTAGCATTCGCCCGCTTCTATAGTCTTCTTCTATTTTCTTAAGCTTAGAGTCGTCTGGTTCAAAGTATATTTTAAGCCACTGGAATGATACGTCTATATCAGGGTTTCCTCCAAGTTTCCTGTGGAGCTCTACTGTTGGTTGTCCTCCTGAGAATGCGTATTTCATTATCTTAAACCTAACAGTCTTAGGGTCGTCATGGAGGAATATTGCTGTCTCAGGCTTAGAGGAGCTCATCTTACCATCAAGCCCTGTTAGTGGTGGCATGAACTTTGAGTGTATTGCTGTAGTCTTATAGTATCCTAGGCTCTCAGCTATATCTCTCTGAATTCTCCAGTATGGGTCTTGGTCTATTGCTGCAGGTATTAGGCACCTTTTCTTCTCGAAGAATGTTGGAATTATCTGTAGTGAGGGGAAGAATAGGAGGCCAATATTAGTACTCCCTGTGAAGCCGAAGACAGCCTTTACAGTATTAAAGTTGATCTTTTTAGCTACTTTAATAGCCATCGGGTATAGCTTGCCTATATACTCGGTATCATGGAATATGAATGTTTTATCTGGATTAAAGCCTACAGCTATGATGTCTAACGTATTCTCGTAAGCCCATCTTCTAGCCTCACCTAAACTCATGTTTGGCTCGTCAAGATACTTCTCATCATCAGTTATCATAATGTAGACGTTAACATTAAACTTATCTTGTAACCATCTCGTGAATATAAATGGAATCAAATGGCCTATATGCATTGGGCCTGAGGGCCCCCTACCAGTATATAGGAAGAAGCCTTTACCATCCTCGTAATCTCTAAGAGTTAAGTCTAAGTCTCTATGAGAGAAGAATACCCCCCTCCTAAGTAGGACGTGCAACTCCCCAGCTAAATCCTCAATTTTTCTTAAGAGGTCTCGAGTTATAGGCTGCGTACCAAATATGGCGATAAGCTTCTCGTAGTCAACTCTACCCTTAACCTCCCATGGTGTAACTATGAACTCTTCAGCCACAATACTAAGCCACCACATCTATGATTTAAGATAAAGCGTTAGCCGTTTCCCATCCTAGGTTTTTGTAGGTACTCCTAGGATGGGTTGTGCCTCCTGCCCCGCGCTCCTCAGTGGCTACTAGCCACTCTACGCGGGGGTCATGGGCACCCTTTGAGCCCAACGGCACAGGGCTCACATCTATTTTTTATCCCTAGGATAGAATGAGAGAATCAAAGCTTATAAACATTCCCCCCAGTAGAGTAGTGCTTCTCCAAAAATCCTACAAAAACACTTATAAACCTAACGCACCAAAACAGCTATCAACCCTAAAAACTTTAAGTATAATTGTATCAATGGGCTACTAATGTGGAAGCTCAGAGTAGATTATACTTAGAGCTTGTAAGTGATATTAAGAAGTGTACTAAGTGCCCCCTCCACATGTCTAGAACTCAGGCAGTGCCAGGAGATGGACCTATAAATACTGAGATAGTATTAGTGGGGGAAGCTCCAGGTAAGAGTGAGGATGAGCAGGGAAAGCCATTCGTGGGAGCTGCAGGTAAATTATTAGATAAGTTATTAGAGATAGCTGGACTTGAGAGGAGTAAAGTCTACATTACTAATGTTGTTAAGTGTAGACCCCCGGAGAATAGGGAACCTGAGGATAATGAGATAAAAGCTTGTAATAATTACCTTAGGAGAGAATTATGTCTAATAAAGCCTAAGCTTATAGTAGCCCTAGGTAGAATAGCTGGAAAAACACTCTATGAAATGTGTGGTATTAGATGGGTTAATATTAATGTAGCTAGAGGTAGAGTAGTTGATTGTAGAACTAATAATCTAGAATTTAAACTAATAGTAACGTACCATCCAGCAGCAGCACTATATAATCCTAATCTTAGAAGTGAGCTAGAGAGAGATTTCAGAGAGCATATAGCAGAGAGTATACGTAGACATGAGAAGGCTAAGAGAAAGCTTACCCTAGAAGATTTTAGGCTGTAGGCTCTTTCCTTAGTACTCTCAATATTATAACTAGGGAGGATAAGAGGCCTATAGTGAAAGCAGCTAATATAAGAGTTGTTATTAGTATATAAGAGCGTAAGTTACCCCCTACTACCTGCCCACCACTTGAAACTTCCATAAGTATTGGGGTCTCTCTCATTAGAGGGGTCACTGGTTTTAATAGTATCATCATACTCCATAGTATTGTTGATGCTACAGCCTCCTGCATCATTCTAAGGGAGCCTTCATAATCACCGTACCTATATCTAACAACACTATAGTCTATGTATGCCGGGGCGAGTCCTGATACTAATCCTCTAGTAGAGGATTGAACTGTTAGTAGGGACTGTATCCTAGCTAATTCTTTTATATAATAATCTACCAGCCCCCTCTCTACTACGTCAGGTGGAGTAAATAGTGTTGATAGGCTACGTGAGAATGCTTCTCTATAGAATCCTATACTAGCTAAATAGTTTCCTCTACTAGCCTCTTTTTTAGCTTGCTCTCCTAGGCTTCTAATATTCTCAAGGTATAATCTGAGGTTATTAGCATTCACTGGTCTATAGTTCCTAATTATATAGTCTACTAGTATTGTAGCATAGCTTATTGCGGCTTCAACGTAGTCGCCATATGCTAGAGCTAATTTCTTAACATCACCTTCCCCGATTACAGGCTTATCGTCTCTAACAGCATCAGCTGCCTCAATCCAGATTTTAATCGAGTCTATTCTAGCCTTAGAGTATCCTAGATAATAGGCTATATCATTAGAGTTAGCCCTCTCATCTATTAACCTACCTGAAGTTATAAGACTTGAGTTTGCATCTGCAAGTCTAGTATATGCTGTTGCTAAGAACTCTAAATAGTATATTGAGCCACTCCTAGGCTTAGAGTCTAGCTCAGATTTAAGCTTTGATAGCTCATTATTAAGTATTAATAGCTCACTTCTAGCCCAGTTCAACCCATTAGAATCTATCTGATATGAATAGAATGCTTGTATAGTAGTAACGTAGACTGTAAATGCTAAGCTTGCAGAAGCATAGGGATTACTTCCTAAGAGAGCGTAGGCTCTAGATAAGCTTTGATTTATATTTAAATTAACCCTATAATTCTCAGGTAGCATATTAACTAGCTTTAAAGAATCCTCAATAATTGCCTGTGATGCTCTACTCATAACTCTATTAAAGTTTACTGGTAGACTATAAGATACATTAAGCATCATCTCGGGGAACCCTGTTATTTTAGAGTATGCTTCAAGGACCCCCGTAGCTGGAATCCTAGAAGTACATGTAGGCGGTATGTCTTGAATATTACTTAATGGTAGTATAAGTGTAAGCCCTCTACCCTGAGCCACCCTACACTTAATATCTACTCCTCCAACTCTAGAAGATAAACCATCTGGAGATATAGCTCCTGTAACTGCGAAGCTCTCAATACTAGTATTACTCATAGCTGACAGCATAATGTAAGATAGTAGAGCTATAGCAAAACTCCCACTAGGGCCTGAGATCTCTTCTCTAGTCATAATCTTAATTATTACATCAAATAATCTCCAGTAGTACCCAGCTAGCATACTCCCAGTCATAAAAGCCATTACCATACTCTTCCTTGTAATCTCATCTACATTATATTCTCCTAATTCCCCAGTTACCCTTATGTTTCCAGATCCTGGGAATATAACTGTTACTGTGATATTTATTAAACCTCCACTACTCCTGCCCTCAACTGCTGGCACGATAATCCAGCCTTCTAAAATTATACGTGGCTCTAATTGAGAAGAGTACACCTGTAAATTAGCTACTAGAATCATGGAGACCATTATTAGAGCTACTAAGACTCGATTAATCAATACTATACCCCTATATAAGTAATCTAAAGGAGGTTTTAAATTTAAGGTCTAACATTAATATCTAGCATAGGTGTTAAGATTGCCTAAGAAAGAGGAGCAGAAAGGTCAGGCTAAGCAAGAGTCGGGGAAAACTAAAGAGTTAAGGATTACAACTGTTCATGTAGTAACTAAAGACTCTATTATTAAAAATCAGAGGCAGCTAAGCCTACTATACATAATTGATAAGCTAGGACCAATACATGAGAGGACTCTCCATAGTATAGTTAAACATATACAAGAGCTTGGAGCACCTTTAGGATATAATTTTGTTAAGGTCGTAGACGGGTTATATAGCTTAGAGCTTAAAAATGATCTAATAGCTTTAACGTATGTAGGCTTTATAGATACAGATCCATTGAGGAGGAAGTATAGAACAACTAGTGAGGGTAAAGAAGCCTTAGAGAAGCATAGCGTACCTCCAGGGGTAATTAAAGTTTTAGAGGAGAATAGAGAGAATCTTAAGAATCTAGTAGCACTATTTGATAGCCAGGTAGACTTACAGCTTAGAAGAAAAACTGAGAGAGAATCGAGGAAGACTCCAAGTTTTAGAATTATGATGAGATGAAGACTCACCCCTACATACTAGATATTGTGAAAAATAGAAGATTCATATTCATATATGGCCCCCCAGGATCTGGGAAGACAAGACTAGGAGTACACTTAGCTAGAGTATCATCTACTCTAGGGTTGAACCCTATAACTATTAGTACTGAAGCAGGATCATCACTAGCCTTCAGGGTTTTTGGGGAAGGTGCTATGATAGCTGTAACTTTAGATGATATGGTTAAGAAGATAGCTAATGCAGTCTTAAATAATAAGTATGTAATAGTTGATACTATAAACTCGCTCTACAGGGGAGACCCAGACTACTATTCTAGAAGCTTACTAGCATTATCATGTTCTCTCCTTAGGCTTAAAGGTGGCTTAGCATTAGGTCAAGCCTCAGAGATTAATGGTAAAATCACTAGTCCAGGGTATAAGATTATAGGTAAATACTCTGATATTATAGGTCAACTAATAAAAGCTTCTGAGAATAAATTTGTGTTAAAATTTATTAAGCCATCTAAGAGGATTGTAGCCTACAGGATACTAGAGGATGATGTTGAGTGGCTTTAGACTATAAAGTAGTAGATAGTGTCATCGAAGGCTTAATAGTAATACTACCAGCAATGGTAGCAAACGCTACACCAGTCTTATCTAAAGGTAAGATACCCATAGATTTCAATAAGAAATTCATAGATGGTAGAAGGCTACTAGGAGATGGTAAGACATGGGAAGGACTCATAGTAGGGCTAACAGCTGGGACTATAACAGGATTAATCCTAGCGCTAATAATGAGAGAATCTATACTCATAGAGATAGGCATACTAGCATCTTTAGGGGCCATGATAGGCGATATAATAGCCTCATTTATTAAGAGGAGGCTTAGACTAGAGAGAGGAGAACCAGCCCCAATACTAGACCAGCTAAACTTCTATATAGGAGCAGTAATCGTATTATACATAGCTGGCTACAGGTTTACTCTAGCAATCCTACTGATCCTAGCCATAATATCAGGGCTTCTACATATACTAGCTAACATAGTTGCCTATAAACTTAAACTTAAAAAAGTACCATGGTAAAAGTCCTAGACTCTATTAAGCTCCTAATAAAGTAGATCTTAACATATCTCCTAGATCTATCCTATAGTAAGAACTCGAAGAAGCTAAGAAATAGCACATAGACGACTATAAGGTTTAAGCTCTCATTAAATTTCAGTATAAATATATATATTCATAGTTTTAACTATTGAATAGTTTAGGTCTTAACGAGTGAGGTATAGTGAGGTATTTTATAATATTAGCTATTACACTTATAGTATTAACATCAATAATCTCTTTAACAGTAGCTCAACCTAGCGAGACTGAGGCTAAAAATGCATTTGAGAGTTTAGGTTGTACTGCCTGTCATAATGGTCGTGTTGCCACTACTTGGGATGGAGTTGTTAATTTATTTAAAGAATCTGCTGGTAAATATGCTAGTCTTGACGAATTTGTAGCTAAAGAAATTGGGCCTAGAATTAAAGCGAGTGGTTTTGGAGAACCTAAAACATGGGATGAGCTATTCCAGCTAATGTCAAATCTAGCAGGTAAGTCTGGGGATCCTAGAGTTAATATAGTTAAATCATACCTAGCATCTATTCTAAGTCTTAATATAACTCCAACTACTCCCGTAACAGAGACACCTATAACACCTACAACATTTACGCCAACTCCAACTACTCCTATAGAATATCCTAGAGGCGAGGAGAGGATGATAAGTGGTTTCATATTAGCTATAATAGGTATAGTTATCCTAGTTATAATATCTATTGTAGCACCTATAGTTATAATGAGGAGGTAACGTACTAGGATTATATGAGCTTCTTCTCTTTCTTTAGCTCATACCTATATTTTAAGTATTTATCTTGTGGAGAAAATTTTTGGTGGGTGAGGTACTATTAGCTCCCTTCCACAGTACGGGCATTTATCTTTTCTTAGGGTGTATCTACCGCAGTTTACGCATTTCCTCATAAGCCATCTCAACTTTTAACCCTCTATTGTTTAAGTCTTTCAAAGCTAAATTCTACTCCTTGTTTTTAGATTCTAACTCTACGTCTCTCGATATTTTTGCGAGAATATTTTCAAGTATTTTATAGTCATAACCTTCTAAGTTTATTCTATATCGTGAGGCTCCTATTGTGTATATTCTAGCTTTAACATTTTCTTCAAACTTAATAGCTTCATTTATCTTTCCTAGAACAGCTTTAACTCTATATACTCCATCTCCAGCTTTTGATTTTAAAGTGAGAATTCCCGATATTTTAGCTACTTTAGGTTTAATATGAGTCTTTACTATATCCATTAATGATTCTAACCACTCTACAGGTATCTTAGCATCTCCTAATACTTTCACGCCTTCTATAGCCGCCATCTCTAAGCCTACTAGAGGATCGCCGTAAGCATCTTCCAACCTCCATATAACCTCTTGGTAAGCCTCATCAACACTCTTACCCAACTTTTCAATTAAGCCTAATATAAGTGTAGCCGCCATAGCTTACCTCTTGAAAGCTATCATCTCCCTTCTCTTCTCACCCTTCACAACTCTCTTAAGGCTAACATCAACACTACCTTTACTCTTATAAACTCAAATAACCTTAACAATAAGCCTTAAATTAGTCTAAGAACATCCCTAATATTCTTAATAGCCCTAGTAGCAACCATACTCCAAGGAAGATAAGCAGTAACACCAGAGAACTCTAATAGATCAAGATAAGCGCCATGATCATAAATCTCTCTCACATCACCAACAACAAGCTCACCCTCACTTGGCAAAGCCCTTCTAGACTTAAGACGCAAGCCTTACATCTATCAAAATCATAAGTAAATCTAAACCTTTAAAATAAAATAATACATCGTAAGGCTAGCAAATCTCAAGTCTTGTAGTATAATTCTCTAATATTATCTTACTGTATCTATCAAATAGATGTGAAGACTTCATCTGCTTGACCCAAAAATCCTATCATGAAGGGAGAATGGGAGAGGTTCAGCTCTTAAATAAGTTTATATTAGCTACTTTCATCGCCTCATCTTGTTTCCCCTACATTGGTCTTGGACTTGCATCACTCTCTAAGGGGCGTTTAGGATGATCCCCGGGCTCTCTACATCTTGAGTAATGCTACCCTCCGGGGATAGCTTATAAATGAAAGTTCTCTATCCCTCACCAGGTAACATATATATTTGAAATAGTAGATGTAGTTTACGAGATTTCCTCTATAGCCTGAGAATGATATAAACTTGTATAAACAGTTATAAAACAGAGAACAGCTACATTAGAGGCACCTTAAAAGCCTTTTACTGTGACTGCTTTTCGCTTCTAGGTTCAAAGGCTATTACTGTGAGAGCTAGTAGTATTAGCATATAGGCTGTTAGGGTTAATAGTGATGGTATTTCTCTGAAGAGTATTAGCCCCCAGATAGCTGCTAGTACTGGCTCAATTGTAGCTATTATTGAGGCTGTTGAAGCTCTAATATTCTCTACTCCTCTAGTAAATAGCCAGTATGGTAGTAGAGTTGTGAATATTGCAAGGTATGATCCAACTATTAGTGATCTATATATTATGTTAATGCTAGCTATTTCATCTATGCTAGTCCTAATGGTTATGCTAAGGATAAGTACTGGTGTTGTTGCTAGTAGCGTATATGGCATTGCACCTATAGATACCTCTCTCCTGTATCCCAGCTTCGAGTAGTATCTAGCTATTGAAATATAGATACCATAGGATAAGCCAGATATTATACCGAAGAGGAAGCCTGCTAGGTTGAGGTTATTTAAAGCATTAAATCCCATGAGGGCCATGGCTATGATTATTAGAATAACGCTAATGATAGAATTTACGCTAGGCCTTTCTCCATATACTAGTGAGGTAATAGTAGCCCAGAGAGGAGCAGTGTATAAGAGGAAGGCAGCGTAGCCAACACCAGCAGTAACTGCAGCTAGAGGGTAGGAGGCGAATAGTAGACCGAGAGGAATACCAGCCATAATAGAGCTCATACTAAAACTCCTATAAAATAGTAAAGCAATAAAACCAGCTACTATAGACCTCACAAACGCTAATACAGTAATATCACCACCATATGTACTAGCAACACCAATAGTAGACCATAAGATAGCAGCACATACAACATAGAAGCCAGGCCACACCGTTTCCCATCCTAGATTTTTAGGATGGGTTGCGCCTCCTGCCCCGCGCTTCGCAGCTGCTACCAAGCCACTCCACGCGGGAATCATGGGCACCTTTTGAGCCCAACGGCACAAGGGCTCACATCTAATTTTTATCCCTAGGG